>Ga0194112_10000019_pt1 | contig 226297 bp, 254 predicted proteins | sample TA2MahC400mmetaG_FD_146191 | JGI IMG/M metagenome (GOLD analysis project Ga0194112, IMG submission 146191) | Freshwater microbial communities from Lake Tanganyika, Tanzania - TA2015016 Mahale Deep Cast 400m | ecosystem: Environmental > Aquatic > Freshwater > Lake | place: Tanzania: Lake... | reverse complement strand
CGAATGAAGGCGGCAGATGTGGAGTCCTACACAAGAGTTGGAGGGATAATCGGCGGCGGCTCCAGAAAGGAGATAGAGGCCCTTGGCAGGTTTGGGCGACTGGTAGGCATGATTGCGATCCTGAGGGATGACATTGAGGATACGTTTAACGATAAAATCGAGCTCTCGTCCAGGATAACGAAGGAAAGTCTTCCTCTTCCACTGGTTTACACCCTTAAGGACCCTGCCCTCAGACAAAAGTTGCAGAAAATGTACGCTTCTATAGCCGACCCAAAAGAACCACTCAGGAATGAGGATCTATGCGAAATCTTATCTATGGCTGAGAAGAACCACGGCTTCGAGAAGACGGTTAATGTCACTGAACAATACGTAAGAGAGGCCAAATCATCGATAGAAGGCCTAAAGGAGCCTTGGTTGCTGCTTTCCCTCTTCAAATCATAAAAAAACCACTATGCCATAATACCACTATAACCTCATGAAGAAATTTGGGCGTAAACCTAAGCGACCGCAATCTGAAGTACACTAAGCTGTTATACCCACTATTTCCCATTTAACGGCGGCTTAGAACCAAAGTCTTATAGCAACTGGCTGATATTTCTTCATTTGTTTAACCCCCTTCCACCAATATTGTTGTTTTTCTGTTGAACTAATATACACTTAACTGAAATAAAAAGCTTTCGGTGAGTTACCATAACAATGCTTATAATGTTTATGAATGTCAACAAAAGGATAGAGTGACAATGGCTTACGTAGGGAAGACGGCCCGTTCGATCAGAGAGAGCTGGTCAGTTATTGGACGATCTCCCATATTTTACTATTCAGGACTGAGCATTGTTGCTATGTATGTGGCAACTTACAATTATATGGCAATAGTTGACCTCATAGGCCAGGGACTGGAACCCTTCTTCCTCGGGGCATTTTTTACCTGCACGATAGTCTCCCTTATAATTGGCGCATTCTTTCATGAAAAGCTGAGGCTGAAGGGGCATCTGATTTGGAACCTCCTAGGAGTAATCTTCGGCATAATGTTAATTTTGCCAATAAGCGGCCTTTATGGACTGGTGCTTTATTCCATTCTTGGTGGACTATCGGTAGGTTTCTGTGTTCCAAGTGTTATTACGCGTATCGTCAATAAAACAAATTATGAGAACCGAGGGAGCGTATCTGGCGTCTTCATAGCGATTATATATGTCTTGATAATTGGGTGCTCTCTCTCCATCACCACGACGGTGCAAATGGGCATTCTTTTGTGTCTAATAAAACTCATTAGCACATTTCTTGTGTTTAAAATTGATTTCATGAAAAGTACGCCTGTTGAGAGCCCTTTTGTGAAATACGGAGCAGGTGTAAAGGTAGCGTTCTGCTTCATTTGGTTCACATTTCTATTGGTTAATGCAATAACCTCTGCCATCGGCACGAAACTGGTATTGGGGAATGAGTTTGTTATCTTAAACATCACAACTCTGGTAATCGGGCTTGTGTCGATGACTTTGGGCGGTGTGCTGATGGATGAGATAGGTAGGAAAAAGATGTTGATCTTTTGTTATGCCTATCTGGGTTTGGAGTATGCAATGGTATCCCTTTCAGGCGGTTTCCTAATCAGATACACTTTTCTTGATGGAATCGCATGGGGAATCCTCACCGTGTACTTCATAATGGTTCTGGTGGGCGATATTATTGTGCCAAAAATGAGACCCTTTTTTGTATCAGTCATAATGGCTTTAGCCATACTCGGATTGTATTCGAGGAGCATATTGTACACAGAAGAGACAGTTATCCAAATGGAACAGATTTTCCCGCTTACCAGTGTATTCCTCTTTGTGGCTGTATTTGTAATACTTTTGTTGCCAGAAACCCTCCCGGATAAGGTTATGCAGAAAAAAGAGCTGCAGAACTATCTGCAGCGCGCTAAAAAAGTAAAGGAGAAGTATCGGTAGCCTCGGATAATCAGAGCGCGTCAAGTTTGGTGGCTATCTTTTCAATCATCTTCGTGAACGGGTGCTTCGGCTCCTTGAGGACAAAGACTGAGGCCCTCTTCATCGCACCGACCTCGCAGAAGCACGGCAGTACCCCTATCACCGTCTCCTTGTACTTCTCGTGCAGGCCGTTCAGGATCTTTGTCTTCTCCCCATCGTTCATGGTCCCGTACCCGATCGCTTTGTTTACTATGATGGCCGTCTTCTTCTCAAAGACGTCGTAGAGTTCCTGGATCATCCTCACGGTCCCGGTGACGTCCGAATCGTCCAGAGTGGAAACCACAAGGGCAACATCCGCCGCGACCACGGCGTTTATCGCGAGGTACTGTATACCGGGGCTTGTGTCCGCGAGGACGATGTCGAAGTTCAGGTTGTCTAGGAGGTCCCTCCTCATCTGCAGTAGCCTCTGAAGCGCCTCGATCTCCCACTTCTTGCCCTTCGAGACCATCTCCCTTATCGCCTCGGTCGAGAAGTCCGCAAAGCTCACGAACAGCTTGCCCTTGTTGTCTATCCTGTCCGAGCAGTCCTCCATGCACTCCTTGACGTTTATGCTCCCGTCGAGCACGTTGTTGATCCAGCACTTCAGGAACATCGGCTCAAAGACCACGTGTAGCGTGGGCGCCCTGAAGTCGAGATCCAGCAGGGCGACCTTCTTCCCCTGCATGGCATAAAGCGTCGCAAGATTGACTGCGAGAAAGCTCTTTCCCGTCCCTCCCTTGAACGAGTGCACTGTTATGAATTTACCCATAGTTGTAACCATCCTCTATCGAGAAATAAATCTGGTGTTTTCTGCGCATCTTCTTGACGTAACCCATCCTAACGAGCTGGTTCAGATAGCCGCTCTCGATTGCCCTCGCTCGACCGGTGATCTTCGCTACCCCGTCGGCCCTCCCCTCAATGAGCCTGCTAAGCGCGATCATGGTCTTCCTGAGGTGGTCTGGGAGCCTTAGCAATACGCCTGCATCCAAGCCGCCGTCCTCACTCTCTTTGACCTTGGTCTGCTCCTGTCCGAGCCTGTCGAGGATCTCCTTTTGGAGAAAGACCATCTGCTCTAGGTAGGTCTTCATGGCGCTGAAGTCTTTCTCCATCCTCGCCAACGCTTCCAGCGTATCTTTATCTTGTCTGCTCTCTGGTCTGCTCATCAAAACACAGCCTGTGTATTAGTGTTAAACAGTTAGGTTATTACTTCCACTGTTAGGATAAAAACCTTTCTATGGAACAATCTGTTTTAATATACGTGTGGCGTAAAGAGGTCATGTGATTCCATATGGGCAAGACTAGAGCGGCTGTGGCCGGCGTGGGCAACTGTTGTTCAGCCCTCGTCCAGAGCATCGTCTTTCACAAGGATAACGATGTGGGCCTGATCCATCAAGAAGTGGGCGGGATGCGCCCATCGGATGTAGAGATCGTTGGGGCGATCGACATCGACTCTAGAAAGGTGGGGCGCGATCTCTCGGAGGCGATATTTGCTCAACCAAACGTTGCCCTGAAGGTATGCGATGTCCCCCCTCTTGGTGTTGAGGTCGTCAAGGGTCCGGTGCTCGACGGCGCCGACGGGATCCTCAAGGACCTGATATCCGTGGACGGATCTCCTGATGTGGACGTCAAGAGGTACCTCCGCGAGGTGGGGGCAGAGATCTTGGTGAGCCTCCTCCCCACGGGCTGCCAGAGAGCATCAGAGTTCTACGCAGACGCCGCGATACATGGTGGGTGTGGCTTCATAAACTGCACACCGTCAAGGATCGCCTCGGACAACCGCTGGGTCGAGGCCTTTGAGGACAAGAACCTCCCGCTGGTGGGTGACGACCTGATGAGCCAGATAGGGGGCACAGCCTTCCACATGGGACTGCTGGACTTCCTCAGCAGGAGGGGGGTAAAGGTGGAAAAGACCTACCAGCTGGATATCGGGGGATCCATGGAGGCCTACGGCGTACTGGAGGACTTCAGGAGGGAGGAGAAGCGCAAAGTAAAGTCAGATACGATAAAGCACGCCCTCCCCGCAGGGTCTGAGGTCGCAACCGGCACCTCCGACTACGTGAGCTTCATGAAGGACCGGAGGACCAGCTACTTCTACATCGAGGGGAGGAACACCTTGGGAACCGATGTCATCGTCGACATCTACTTCAGGACCTATGACGGCTCCAACGGTGCGGGGATGCTGCTGGACGTCCTGCGGGGGGTCAAGTTGGCGTTGGATAGGAAGGTTGGAGGACAGCTGACGAGCGTCTCCGCGTATGGGTTCAAGAACCCCCCAATACACACCTCCATCGCAGAGGCGCAGCGCTGGTTCGAGGAGTTCGTCTCGGGCGCGAGGAAGCGCTAGGGTTCTGCCTAATCCAAGGTCGCCTATTTAAACGCCGCAGACCTAGATTAGACAGAACTGGCGTTAGTAAGATTTATTTACTTCGGCCCTTTATCTCCTCCTTGCAGACTCTGCTTCTAGCCGAGTCGGACAAGTCAAAAGTTGGAGAAACAATGTCTGAAGTAAAGAAAGTTGAGGAACTGAATCCAGGCTCCAGAAGCGTGGACGTTTTAGTAAAAGTTTTGGAGATAAACCCGAGCAGGGAGGTCTCCACAAAGGACGGATCGCTGCACAACGTTGCAGACGCCCTCGTCGGGGATGAGACCGGCTGCATCATTCTCAGCCTCTGGGATAACGACATCCCGAGGGTGAAGGCTGACCAGACCATATCCATAAAGAACGGCTACGTCTCTCTCTTCAGGGGGACCATGCGGCTGAACATCGGCAAGTACGGAACGCTTGAGGAGACCACCGAGACCATCACCAACGTCAACAGGGAGAACAACATCTCGAACCGGTCATACGACCAGCAGATCCCGAGGTTCAGGCCCCTCTACCACGACGATGACCGGGGAAGGTTCAGGCGAAGAAGGTAGCAGGGTTCAACAAAACCCTCCTTTGCTTTATCGTCACCTCATTTTTATTAATGTCAATTTATCCGGTATCAGTTATAACACGATGATCTGCCATGTCCATAACGTACCACCCCGCAGAGGACGTTCAGTCGCTCGTGAGGGAGGTCATCGAGAGGCTCTCCCTTGCACACATAGACCCTAACCGCGTCTTCTGCTTCCGGAGCAGGGGATCGCGGTCTAGGCGGGGCATCGCGCGCTGCTACTCCCTCTCCAAGATATGGCAAAAGGCCCTCTCCATCCCGTCGTACTATATTGTAGAGGTGATCTCGGAGAGGTATGACGCCCTATCTGAGGAGAACAAGGTAAAGGTGATCATCCACGAGCTCCTCCACATCCCGAAGGCCTTCGGTGGCGGACTCCGCCCGCACATCGGTTGCGTGACTAGGAGGGTTGTGGAAGAGAACTATTGCCGTTTCATCGCCTCAAAAAACAACACCGACCAATAGGAACTCCATAAATGCTGACGCCGGGCGTGGCACTTTCCACACTAATAAAAGACCTTGGTTATGACGCCCATGCCCCTGGCCCTTCCTTCCCTGAACAGGAACTGGTCGCCCTCCCTGGCGTATATCGGGCTGAAGACGGTCTCCGCCCTAATCATGGCCTTGTCCCCGGTCCTCAGCGGATCCTTGGAGCTCCAGACGAGCCTGCAGGCCTCCTTTATGGAGTGGATGTGAAAGATGGCCTCGTAGCCAGGCCGGATGGTCGTGGGGTGGTGGAGTATGAAGACCTCTGCCTCAAAGCCCCTGGCGGCCTTTGCCGGAAGCCCGTCCCCCACGAGGACCATGCCCTTCTCAACCTCCTCGTAGGAGACATCGCTTATAGCGAAGGTAACGCTCCTCCCGGCCTGTGCCTTCTCCACGTAGACCCCCCTCTTCGCGTGAATGCTCTTGATCCTCGTCTCCCTGAACGTTCCGTCCCCGAAGGGACCTATCCGCACCCTGTCGTTCGTCCTTATCCAGCCCTGTAGTACCAGCCCGGCGACCACGACTCCGACGCCCGGCACGTTGAACTTGTCGTCTATGTAGAGGATGAACGGCTTGGTGAGTTCCGCGTCCCACTTGAGCCTGGGCGGGAGCAGGTTGAGGAACCTGCGCAGTAGGTAGAGTCCCTCGCCGCTCCTGTTGGAGGCAACGAATATGGGGGCGACCCTCCCGCTCCCTATGTTCCTCGCGGAGATCGCTACGTCATCTAGATCCTTGACCATCAGGGGTATCTTGTTGACGCCGGGGGACTTGAGCAGGGCCATGAGGTCCTCGAAGACGCTCGAGAAGACCTCCTTCGGTGCCAGGTCCGTCTTGGTCACGACCACGAATATCGGGATCTTGAAGCTCAGGGCTATCCCCAGGTGCTCCTTGGTCATCGTCGAGACCCCCGCGTTCCCCGCGACCACCAGCATGACGTAGTCCGGGTTGTAGGAGAGGAGCCCCCTGACCGCCGTCCTGAGATACCTCTCGTGCCCGCCGATATCCACGAAGGAGACCAGTTTGCTGCTGTTCAGGTAGACCTCTGCCTCGTCAAGCGGGGACGGCAGCAGGTAGTTCACGACCGTGCCCTCCTCGTCGAAGCCCATCACCCTCTCCGCAACCGAGGAGGTCCTCCTCATTACCACCTCATGCTTGTACCTCGCGATCTTGCCCATAACCAGCCCGTCGCCGTCATCCAGCTCACCGCCGACCAGGACGCCGACCGTGGTCGTCTTGCCGTGGTCCGCCTGACCAGCGGTCACGACAGATATCTGTATCGGGAGCTGGTCCCTGCACCTACGTAGAAGGAGCTCCACGATCCTGCCGCCTTTTCCCTTGGCCTCCCTCACCCTACTGATTCTGGCACCGGCGAGGTCCGCCGCCTTCTTTAGGTTCTCCAGCGAGAGCTCGAGCTCCTCGTCCCTTATCCCTAAGGGCTCGCCTGAGTCGCTCACCCCTATGATGTAGAAGGCCTCCCCTCCCTTCTCCGCCAGCCGGTACCTTATCTGGGAGGCTAGCTCCTCCAGTCTGTCCTTCGTGGGCTGGGTGATCTTGAGCTTGTACTCTACGTTGCCCTCCTCACGCTCCCTAGGCAGCCCCGATAAAGTGTCCTTGCTCATCCTAATTCCAGATAATATTGTAAACCTCTCATCATAACCCTTTCGCATCTCTGCTTGATGCCCACCAACGACAGCCGACCATGATCCATAGAAACTGATATTAACTCTCATGACAACATGTTATCTGAGGATGAAATGGTGTCAGCCGCGAAGAAGAAGGAGTACTACAAGAAGAAGGAAGAGAAGGCAAAGAAGACTGCAAAGAAGACTGCAAAGAAGACTGCAAAGAAGACTGCAAAGAAGACTGCAAAGAAGACTGCAAAGAAGACTGCAAAGAAGAAGAAATAGTCAATTAGATGAAGTCTGGCACGAAGGGGCGGGACCGCCAGAAGTCGAGCTTCTTAAGCTCTCCTATCTCTATCGGGTAGCAAACCCTGCTTACCAGCCCGTTCAGGGAGTACGGCACCCTGGCGAGCCTTGATCCCCCCTCAGTAACCCACGGGTCTATCGCGATTCCCTTCTTCTTGACCTCCCCTGCAAGCCTCTTCCTCTCGGCGTAGTTCATCTTGTAGGCCCCCTCGTCCTCCACGTATATGTGGAAGCCCCTCCCAGAGTAGACCGTGGAGAGCCTCCCATAACCCTTCGATTCCAGCCACTTGTAGAGTTCTACCGTCTGGTCTTTCGCCCGGTTGAAGCAGATGTAGCAGAACTTGAACATTGAGGCGCCCTTGACCCTGTCGTCCAGGGAGCCGCAGTTGGGGCAGTCTATGTTCTCCGGGTCGATGTCGAACATCAGCTCCTGACCCAGAACCTCGTTGCAGGATAGGCACCCCTTTCCCCTCCTGTCGCAGTCGGCGCACTTGGAGGGGTTCTTGTAGACGTTCCTGTCGTAGTAGAGGTCCTCCGGCAGATACTCAAGGACCATCTCCCTAAGTTCCTGGAAGTCTTTGACGTCGAAGTAGAGGAGCTTTCCCAGCTTGCCCTGATACTCCCTCTTGTAGTACCTCGTCTCGTTCCCCACATCGAGGTGGAAGAGTGGTCTCCTCAGCTCCTCCGGCTTCTCCTTGAACCACCTCTCCATGAGACCAAAGTCCAGCCGTGAGTAGTACCTGCGCCTCTCGAAGACCTTTGCCGGCCTGAAGTTGAGCGGGTAGCAGTGTCTCAGTTTCGTCATTTTTACACCGCCTACAGCACCGCCCCCACTATTAGGGGGAGCGTTATCGTGACGTCCCCGATGACCGCCACGTGCCTCGCCTTTGGCTTCACCTTCCCCCAGGAGATCGCCTCCCTCGGCAGCGCCCCGGAGAGGCTCCCATCGTACTCCTGCGCTGTGGTGAGGTAGACGCAGTAGTCAAGTCCTTCCTTGAACTGGTTCCACCATATCACGTGATGCTTGCTTATCCCGCCACCGATTATCACGCCGCCGGTCTTCCTAGAGTCGTAAACAGTGTTCAGGATCGAGTTCATGTCCTTGAAGAGGTCCAGCCTGATCTTGTTGGTCTGGGCGTAGAAGAAGAGGTTCGTGCCGAACGATCCGTCTATAATCCCCGGGACATAAACGGGGACCTTCATCTCGCAGGCCGCCCTCAGTATGGAGTTCTCGTCCTTTATCCTGCCTCCGAACTCACTGGCAAGCTCGCTCGGGCTGATCGAGTCCCTCCCCCTCATTATCTCCGGCAGTTCCCTCCTCATCACCTTCTCGATTAGCGGTCCGTAGTCCTCGAGTGGGATTAGGACATTCCCGAGCCTGTGGATCTCGAGCTCGTTCAGCATAACGTCGTCGTACTCGAACTCCCCACAGGAATATCTGCCTCCGTACGCCCTCGCCAAGTCGTGGTCGAGCGCGCCGCAGGTGGTAACGATCGCGTTCACCAGCCCCTTCCTCACCATCTGCGCTATCACTCCGCGGAGCCCCGTGGAGACGACGTTCCCTGTGAACGAGAGGAATACCGTGGTGCCGCCCGCGGTCATCTCCTTAAGGATCTCAGAGGCCTTGGCTAGGTGAGGAGCCATGAACCCCCCCATCTTGCTAAACCCTTGAACCAGGGTCACTATGTCCATCCTCCCGTCCACAAAGAGATCCTTCACCTTGTCTGCGATGAGTGAATCCCTGATCTCTCTCCTTTTACCGATCTTGGAACCGGAATGTCTGCCACTCATGTAGACCCCTCGTGCTTTTTAGATCTCTACTGTCTCTTCTTCCTTAATAATCATCATATTCGAAGGCATCTTCTATTCTAAACCTTTTAGGCAACCCACCTTGATCCTAAACGAAATAAATAAACGTGCCATATATAGTTCTGAGGGCGCTTTTATGGAGGTTAAGGTCAAGGACAATGCGATCGTCATAAAGCTCGACGAGAGGGCAAGCGCCAACATCATGTTCCACATAGAGGGGAACAGGATGTACCTAGACTCCACTTACACTCCAGAGGAGTACAGGGGGAGGGGGGTAGGAGGCGAGCTCGTGAAGGCCTCCATGAAGTACGCCAGGGAGCACGGCCTTCTTATCGTGCCCGTATGCACCTTCGCAGTCGAGTATTTTAAGAGGCACCCAGAATATGGCAATATGCTCTACAAAGGCTGATGGTCTCGAATGGGGCTACTCAAAGAGAATAGAGTGTACTTATTGGCTGCTTCTCTGATGATGATTTTCGGCATGTGGATGGGCGCCTTGATCCCCCAGACCAGCGGCCCGATATCCGACAACCCGTTTCTGAGGGGCATCGGGCAGTACGTGCAGTTCTACAAGCCGTATGATGCGCTCACAGTCCTCTTTCTCGTATCAAAGAACACCCTGACCGCCTCGCTCGCCTTCCTCCTCGCCCCAGTCCTTCTGGTAGTTCCGGCGGGCATCCTCCTGCTGAACGGGTTCATGGTGGGGATGGTGGGATCTGCCCTGACCAACCAGATCTCTCTGGTCGTCGCCGTAGCGGCACTTGCTCCCCACGGTATATTCGAACTGCCCGCGCTGGTCTTCGCCTGCGCCGGCGGGTTGCGCTTCGGTCTGGCGGCTATCAGGAAGGCTATCAGCGTCTGGGAGCACAAGCCATACTCCATGGGCCAGGCGTTTATGTGGGCATGGAGGCTCTATATCATATCAGCAATGATGCTGCTCGCGGCCGCTATCATGGAGACCTACGTAACACCATTCGTTGTGGGCTACTTCCCATAATCTAGTACCTTTCCGGTATCGGGAAGGGTGTTTATCCCCGGCGCCCTGCCCTCCAGCTCCCTTCCAAACCTTGGAGACTTGAGCGCCTCAATAAAGGCCCTGACAGACGACTTCCCTAGCCTCCTCCTCTCTACGACAAAGTCGAAGCTCTCTTCGCAGACCTTCACGAAGTCAAGGCCTAAAACTGAGGCCGTTGCCCTGAGGCCCAGCCCCACATCTGCCCTTCCCTCCTCGACCGCCCTCGCCACCTCCTCGTGGGTCCTAACCTCGAAGTCGTAGCCCTTGACATCCTTGGGCGCTATCCTGTGCTCCCTCAGCAGCCTATCCAAAAGCTCCCTCGTGCCGGAGCCCAAGTTTCTGTTGATTAGACGCACGCCCCTGTGCCGCAGGTCCTCTATTGATCTAATATGTTTCGGGTTCCCCCTCTTCATCATCAGCCCCTGCTCCCTGGTGTACCCCCTGATCAACACCGCCATCCCGCTAGGCCACGCCCTCCTAACGAACGGAACGTTGTATGTCTTACTTTCCTCGTCGAAGAGGTGGATGCCTGCCACGTCAGCCTCCCCCAGCATTACCGCCGTTATCCCCGCGCTCGAGCCCACCTCCACAACCTCCGTCGAGAGGCCCTTCACCATCTCAGCAAGTACCTTGACACCGACGCAGCTACTTCCGATGATGGCGAGGTCTGGTCTCTTGAACTCGATGAAGATGAACTCCTTTTTTGAACCGAGGAAGTTGGAGACCTTCTCCTCCAGAGCCTTGTACTCCTCCAAAAAACGGTTCCCGGCGTCCGTGAGGACCGCGCCCCCTCCGGTCTCGCCGCCCCTCTGTGCCCTAACCACTGGCTCACCAACCCTCTTGGAGAGCTCGTCCACAACGATCCAGACGTGAGCGTAGGTCATTCCGAGGGACTTCGCCGTCGCCATGAAGGACCCGAACTTTTTAATTCCTTCAAGTATGCTGGCCTCCTTCTCTCCCAGAATGTATCTCCCGTCCTCCTCCAGCCAGACCGTAAAGCCGGGCTTCATGATTTTAAACTCTACCGTAACTTATTTAAAGATGACCGTTATATTCATAAAAATATAACGACAGGCGGTGAGCGCGTGCCCTCGCTGAAAGACAGCAGAATCTCGGTTCTTGTCGTGGTGGCAATCGTGGTAATAGCCGCAATCCTGGCGATCTTTTACGTAAACAAGCCAGCCGCCCCCCAGAGGCTCGTAATCGCGACGACCACCAGCACCGCAGACACCGGCCTCTTGGACCACCTCAAGCCCTACTTCGACAACAGGTTCGGTGCGAACATGACATGGCTCTACCTCGGCACAGGGCAGGCGTTAGAAGTAGCTTCAAGGGGCGACGCCGACGTCCTGCTGGTCCACGACAGGGCAAGGGAGGAGGCCTTCGTCTCGTCCGGCAACGGCACGCTCAGGGTGACGGTGATGTACAACGACTTCGTGATAGTAGGGCCTCCAAACGATCCCGCAGGCGCGAGGGGGACGAACGCCACGGAGGCGATGATCAGGATCGCCCGAGCAGGAGCCGACGGCAACGCGGCCTTCGTCTCCAGGGGCGACAACTCCGGCACAGAAGCCCTCGAGAAGAGGTTGTGGGCGGACGCGGGCGTATCCGCCAGCGGCACATGGTACGTATCCACAGGGTCCGGAATGGCGCCGACGATAAGGGTCGCCAACGAGAGGGGCGGCTACACCATAAGCGATCGGGGATCCTTCTACAAGCTCCGGTCGACGATGAACGCCACCCTCTCCCTTGTAGTACTCTGCGAGAACGATACCTCGCTCCTGAACCCGTACAGCATAATACTCCTCAACTCCACCAAGCACCCAAACATCAACTCTGACCTCGCCACGAACTTCCTCCTCTTCATGGTGAGCAGGCAGGGGCAGTCGCTGATCGGCAACTTCACGGTGGACGGCAGGCAGCTCTTCTTCCCCGTCTACGGCAATCCGGAGTCGATCGGTCTGCCTTCAGAGAATGCCACCGTGACCTACCTCAACTCTCTGCTAAAGTCGAAAGGTTTGGAGTAGTGATAAGTTGGACGGCTTCGAGGTAATAGCCGAGGGCTTCGCAAGGGCCCTCCAGATCCTCCTCTCCGGCGACCAGGGGATACTCGAGATTACCCTCCTGTCGCTGAGGGTCTCGCTGGCCGCGACCCTGCTGGGCGCAGCCTTCGGCATCCCCATCGGCTTCCTGGTGGCGAGGAAGGACTTTCGAGGGAGGTCCGTTGTCACCACCGTCATCAACACCCTGATGGGCCTGCCCCCCGTGGTGGTCGGCCTTGTCGTCTACCTATTCCTCTCGGTGTCCGGCCCGCTCGGCTTCCTGAGGCTCCTATACACGCCGGAGGCCATGATAATTGCCCAGATGATACTCACCTTCCCAGTGGTGTGCGGGATCACTATATCCTCCGTCCTGAGCCTGAACCCGAAGCTGAAGGAGACGCTGGTGTCCCTGTCGGCACCCCCTTCATGGGAGGCGAGGGTCCTCCTAAATGAGAGCAAGCTCGGGCTAATAACCGCAATAATAGCAGCCTTCGGTGCAGCAATCTCCGAAGTGGGTGCCATAATGATGGTGGGCGGGAACCTCCTCGGCTACACCCGCGCACTCACCACTGCCATAATGCTCTACACAAATATGGGTGAGTTCGCGACCGCCATCGCGCTGGGGATAATACTGCTTCTGATAGCCTTCGGCGTGAACCTCTTCCTTACGTACCTGCAGATGCGGTCGAGGGTAAGGAGGACCACATAAGATGCGGAGGGGATAGATTGTCCTTCCTTGAGTGCCGATCGATAAGCAAGAGCTACGATGGGAAACATGCCCTAAAGGACGTGACCTTCGAAATCGAGGGCGGGGACCTCCTCTCCGTGGTTGGTCCCAGCGGCTCCGGCAAGACGACGCTTCTCAGGATCATCGACGGGTTGGAGAAAGCTGACTCTGGAGAGGTGCTCCTCAAGGGCAAGAAGATCTCTGGTGAGCCCTTTCTTCACCGGAAGATGATTGGGATGGTCTTTCAGAACCCCGTTCTCTTCAACACCACGGTCTTCAACAACATCGCGTACAGCCTGAAGTTCCGCGGGGAAGAGGGCGAGACAATAAAGAAGAAGGTGGAGGAGATGCTGAAGCTCCTCCGCCTCCACGACCTTCGGGGGAGAAACGCGCTGACCCTCTCCGGCGGGGAAGCCCAGAGGGTGGCGCTAGCGAGAGCTTTGGTGTACGACCCTGACCTCCTCCTTTTGGATGAGCCAACCGCAAACCTCGATCCCTACAATGTCTCGATAATCGAGGAGGTGCTGCAGAGATCAAACAGGGAACAGGGAACCACGGTGATAGTGATCACCCACAACATATTCCAAGCGAAGAGGCTTGCCAAGAACGTTGCCTTCCTGCTCGAGGGCGAGCTCGTGGAGTTCAGCGACTCCGCCGCCTTCTTCGCGAGCCCTCGGGACAGCAAGACACTCTCTTTTATCAGGGGAGAGATGGTCTACTGACTCGTTTTGACCTTTACTGCCTTGACCTTGTCCTCCATCCTCCTCTCCTTGTCCCTCCTGTCGTCAATCTTGATGCTGGTGCTCACTCTGGCGGCTCCTGCTTTGATCACCGCCTCGTGCGCCTTTTTTATTACCTCAAACGCCTTGTCGACAGTATTTGTTTCTATGATCGTTCCCATCGGTGTTATCATATAGCGGACGCCCGACTTCTCTACCTCCCTGCAAGCCTTTGAGACGTAGTCGCTCATGCTCGTGCCTCCAGTTCCCAGGGGGACGATAGAAAACTCCACAATTATCAAAATACCCACCCACGCTCAAAATTGGATAGAACCAATATCTATCTCTTATGTCGCAGGCCGCTTAATTGTAGCTTTTATATTCGCTTCAACATCCTTATACTGGTGGCTTTCTTGCCCAATGAGATGGAGAAGCAAACAAAGGAGATCTTATCGTTTGCTCGTTACGCAGGGACCAGCCTCGCCGGCATTGCCGACCTGCATCTGCTCAAAAACGTTGATACGTATGGCGGCCTCTCTCTTAAGAACTTCAGGTACGCCGTCTCCGTGGCGATCGCACTGCCCAGTTGCGCCATCGAGATGATAACCGCGGAGGATCCGGGAATGCTCTACGCACACGCCTACAGGACAGCAAACCTCGCCCTCGACAGCATAACCCTCAAGGTCGCCGGAAAGATCTCTGGCAAAGGTTACCGCGCCCTCGCGGTCCCAGCCAGCATGAGAGTCGACCAGAAGAATCATCTAGGACACGTCTCCCACAAGCCCTTCGCCTGGGCCGCGGGGCTGGGCTGGATAGGGCGGAACGGGCTGCTCATAAACCCGACGTACGGCTCGAGGATCAGGCTGGCCACGGCTCTCACGGACATGCCCCTCAAGCCGGGCAAGCCCATGGACAACAGGTGCGGCGAGTGCAGGCTCTGCGTCCTGTCCTGCCCATCGAAGGCGCTCAGGTACTCCAACTTCGAGGTTCGCCCCGTCAGCAGGGAGGAGATCTTAGACGCCAACAAGTGCTACGAGAGGCTCAGCAAGAATAAGGAGCTGCTTGCCAAAAAGCACCATATGGTGGAGCACGCCGCCCACATCTGTGGCATGTGCATCAAGGTCTGTCCGTTCGGTAAAGTAAATGTCAAGAGGGGTCATCCCTCCGGCTATGGCTGATCATGCCTGATCTCTTGGCAAAGAATCCGCAACATACTCACAAATAAGTAGATACTCTTAAATTTTAGTACCCGCGTCTATGCTTATTCGTGGTTTCCATGGCGCGGGTGGAGTCCAGAGCCTTCAAGATATCCGTCGTGGCGTCCATGCTGGCGCTGACAGCCGTATTCGAGCTCATAAACAGGGCACTCCCCCTGAGGGCGCCTTGGGGGATGTCCATAGACTTCGTTGCCCTTCCGGTCATGATCGTGTTCTTCATACTGGGGATCCGGTACGCCCTTCTCACCGGGGTCGGGCTCTTCGCCATACTCATGGTCATCGGATATGCCAGCTTTGTGGGAGCCGTGATGAAGTTCTCAACAACGATATCCATGGTGCTGGTCCTCGGTGCCCTCCAGCTAACCCCCCTTAGGGATAGGAGCAACCTTGCGCTGACCTACCGCTCTGTCGCCAGGTTCGCCCCCGCGGGCGCCCTGGCCCTACTAGCGAGGTGCGTCGTAGCAGTATTCCTCAACTACTATTGGGCGATCCCGCTCTTCTTCGCCATGCCAGTGGAGCAGGTGATCCAGTCCTTCTTCTTCGGCTCCATGTGGGGCTTCGTGAGCTTCGTCTCTGGCATGAACGTGACGCAGGGCGTGATCGACTTGGCGGTTGCGTGGATCATCGTCTTCGGATTCGGGCTTGCGAAACGGTTCTTGGTGCCAAAAGTCCCTCAAAGCGCTTTTAAATAGCAGAACCTAGGGTTCAGTTCTTATAAGCTTAAATAAAGCCGATTGCCAAACTTTAGTGGCGATACGTATGGTAAACGTCTCACTTCAAGTAGGCGAAAAGGAGAAACACGCCGTCAGCATAACTGCCTGCTCGCTGTCTGAAAACGTAAAGGTGTCTGTTGATGGTAATCTAATCTGCAACACCAACGTTGCCAACCCTTCCAGATCGGTTCAATTGGAGGTAGGGGAGCAGGAGAAGCATTCTCTGAAGGTTGTACTGAAGGAAGGTATCGTATGCACCCTTGAAATCTATGTAGACGACAAACTGCAGCCCATTTAGGTATTTCAATTATTTGAGTTTACCCTCGATCATTCCCGTTAAAGGCTACTGCCTCGTAAGTTCTATATGCAGGCCGGTCTCTTCCTCAAGCGCCTTGACGTGATCCTTTACTAGGTTCAATAGGGAGGAGTTGGTATAAAGAACAAAAGGGACTAGGCAGAGAACCATGAATTTGTTCCCAAGGACGATTCTGACAATCTTTTTTCATACAATTCCGAATCCTTTCATAGATACTTGTTCATAGGGTTTTTATCTCGGAACTCTTTGAAGTCTTTACTAACTATCTCTTTCATTTCACCTAGAAACCTATTTCCCCATTTAAGATAGGCAGAGGTAACTTTCACCCATTCTGGGTCTTTGTTCTCTTCCCATCTACCTGCACTCTCGAACAAGTTCCTCAACTCTCGGTTTTCGTCAGCTATTTTCCTCCTGAGTCCTTTTTCAGGCTTCAATGAGTTACCGCTGCAATTGCTGTTGATAGCCCTTATCCAACCCTCTATCTTCTTTTCCCATTCGTCTGTAGCTCGCTCACCCAGCGTCCTCGCTAGATCGTGGTAGCTCATCGCCTTAGTGAATTGAGGTTGCATCAACCCCCTCTTCGAGTTTGGCGCGTCTTTGTTTAGATCATCATGTGTTTCTGCGTTCTTTTTCACTTTTTTTCTGTTGGTCCCAAGTTCTCCCGTATGTACCGAGTTTACTATCATCGCAGCATCTTTTGCCACCTGTTCATTCGGATTTGTTCTCATCAGCGCCTCCGCTTCGTCCCAAGTCGGTATTCTGCTGACCTCGTAGCCGTTCTTGTCCCACTGTTCGACCCAATTTGAATGTGAATAGAAGTCTTGAACGGCATGAAGAACTACCCCCATCTTCAGAAGAATAAGTTCGTAATCACACTTTTTTGCCGGTTCTCGAAATGCCTCTTCAGCAGATCTTTGGAGGAGGCCCCAATTATCCCTAACGTCTTTCGGTGTGAGAAGGTTGTCAAAGTGGAATCTAGCGCATTCGGAGTTCCGTGGTCCAAGTTTAACAACAGACAGGGACACCGGCATGTTGGAATATACGTCGATCAGCAGGTTACCGACGGCTACCTTCTTTGCCGCGGAAACGTCGTATCCCCGCCTAAGTAGAGAATTAATAGTCATATCTTCGTGAAACTTGCCGTTCATAACTCATCAAAGGGAAGGACAACTTATCAATTTTTCTTCAGCCTATTTCCGGGTAACAGGTTTCCTATTGGGCTGAGATGGAGATCGGTCCCCCCGGATGCTTTGGGACCGGCATAGCATGGCTACGATGGCGCCCTAGGTCGTCATATGGATGTTTTATTCTATTGTGAGTTAACTATAAAAGTTTCAAAGAATCCTTCTATTAAGAGTGGAACTTCCGATGCAACATGTAAGTCATGGGGGTTGGCCATATGATAAAATTGAACACTGGCCTCCGATGACCTACAGAGATCTTGCAGTTCCCACCTCCCGCGCCCTCACTATTTTTACTGATTTTCTCAAAACAGAAAAAATAACCGATCAGGTGAGCGAACTTCAGCCCTGGATTCCATTCTGCGATGGTAGATGTGCCTTTTGCTATTTTCCTGTTAGCTGTGAAAAGCAAAATGTTGCATCATACATAACTGCTATGAAGAAGGCATTGGGCCTTTACGCAGAAAAAAAGTACGTCAAATCTAGCATTTTCAATGAACTTTACGTGGGTGGCGGTAGTCCCTCGGTCATTGCAAAGGAACAGATCGTGGATATTTTGCGATATTGCAGAGAAACTTTTAACTTAAGGGAGGACTCCCTTACAAAATTCACTGCGTGCACCAATAATCTTTCTGAGGAAAAAATAAGCCTTTTATCTTCAAATAAGGTTGACCAGTTAGATATAGGGATCCAAACATTTGACGATTCACTCCGCAAAATCCTTATGCTTCGTGATAGCCGCCAACACGCGGTGCTGAAATTGAAAGAGGCCAAGAGGCATGGACTATACGTCAGCATCGATTTACTCTACAACCTCCCTTCGCAGACATTGAGGCAGTGGAAAGAAGACCTAAAGCAAGCGCTAGAGTTGGACTTGGAAAGCGTGGATTGTTACCCTCTTGATATATACCCGGACACGAGTCTTGCAAAAAGAATTGCAATGGGTGAGATACCTCCCGCTGGTGGTTGCGCAACGGAACTCGAAATGTATCTTGAAGCTTATAATACCTTCAAGGAAAATGGGTATTCGCCCACATGCCACAACAGGTTCTCAAGGCTCAAGGAAGATTTTTACAAACCCTCTTCTGAGATTGTGGGAACGGGGGCTGGTTTTTTCATGGGGCGCATAGGCAACTTTCCCTACTCAGACATAGAGGGTGTCCAAGATTATATTGCGACAGTTAAAAAAGGGGTGCTTCCCGTAGCAAAGCTTTCGAGGCTTTCAAAGGAAGATGAAATGAGGGAGGCTATGATGCTAATCTACATTCGGATTCCTGTGGACCGTGAGGAGTTTAATGCGCGGTTCGGCAAGTTCCCTGAAGAGGCATTCCCGGATGCCATAAGGAGATTGCAACAAAAAGGGCTAATCGAGATTAGAGATAACAAAATACGGTTAACCGAGAAGGGTGATCCCTGGAGATTCAATATAGCATGGGAGTTCTTCAAGGGTGCTAAGCAATGAGAGACATATTTTGAAGGTGGCATTATGCGTCAATTTAAACTTGTTGACAATGATGTGGAATTAATCTTAAAGGGCAATGTGCTCGCGGTAATCTCTGGCACCCCTCTGAGCACAGTTAGCACTGCTGTTTATAATGGCGGTTTCAAGAAAGTAAAGACAATACTTAATGTGGAAGTCCCTAAAGGATATGACGATAAAATACTTCACGAGAACCCGGAAACTCTCGTTTTAAACTCTTCAAAAAAACTTGGATTTACAGAAGATGCGATTGGTATGATTACCGCTGCAAAGATAGATAATTTTTCCGTGGTCACCAAAAAAGAGGGCGATCTTGCTGTCAGCGTTATTGCCACCGCTGGTTGCCATCACGCCGAATCTGCCGGTGAGGATATACAAGTAGAAGCCATCACCGGAACAGTAAACTTGATAGTCCTAATAGATGGAAATCCCACGGAAAGTTGTCTGATGAGCACTTTATGTACAGCAACCGAGGCCAAAACCGCTACATTAAGGGCCTTAGATATACGAAGTAAGTATTCTGGCGACTCGGCTACTGGAACAATAACGGACAGCCTCGTCGTGGCAACTACAAACAGAGGCTCGGCTATAAAGTATGGCGGGCCAGCCTCGAAACTGGGCAGATTAATTGGGCATTGCACAAGATCGGCTGTGAGAGAATCTATATTGAACCAAGACGAATATTTGCCCTGCCGTTCGATCTTTGAAAGACTCAAAGAACGCCAGTTGCCGATAGAGAAATTGGCCTCAGAATTATCGAAAATCAAAAGTCTGAATGCGGATGAGAATGCCCTGTCCTCTTACCTAATCACAATTTTGAAAAAAGATCCGCTCTCCGCTTTGGTTTTGATGGCCGCTGTGAAAATAGATGAGGATATCGAAAAAGGATTAATTCCGCCAGAATTTGGAAAAATAGAAGTTTTGGGGAAAAATTTTACCGATTTTCTCTTTTCTAAGCAGATTCATAACAGCACGGAGCCCCTGAGCGTGAACACTAATACGAAAGAATACGATTCGGTTAATTTACCTCCATTTTTGAGACAGGTTTTAATAGGCATGGTAAAAAGTGCTCTTCTTGAGAAATCGACTGAAAATGATAAATAATCACTATTATGCCAGAACTTCTTCGCACGGCCTTCTTCCAAAATTGCAGGCATCGTGATTGTTTAGGTCTTCGTTTCGAGAATTATCACGTTGAAACCATACCCTTCGGCGACCTTCTTGGTGAGGTTACGCGTCAATTCTATGTTCTCGTCCTTGCTCAAGCCCACAACTATGGAGTTTACCACCAGAATGGCCTCCCGCACCGGCTCCGTTAGCTTGGCCTCTACATATACGCCGTATTTTGCGCCTATAGTGTCCGCCTTGACATAGCCGCCAGAGGCCTTAAGAATACACTTTATGTGGCCTATCATTATGGCGCCCCTGCGAATGGCCTCCTCTGCCAGTTCCTTCATAGCCTCACGGGCCATCTCAGTCGTCTCCTCGGGGGTTAAAGCCTTTGATGAGGACAGTTTGAAGGCGATCCCGTATCCCCACTCTTTGTCCGCTACATAATGGGAAAGCCCACTCATGGCAGAGCACCCGGTCTAATGCTGGCGGTGCCCTCCTCCTCGAGGATTATTCTGGTCAGTTCATCGATTCCTTCACCCTTCAGTGCGGATATCCTCATCATCCTGACGTTCGGGTTCGTCTCCCGGATCTTATTCTCACAGTATTGAATACGCGCCCCGTCAACGAGATCAACCTTGTTGATGGCTACAACGTCGGCATTCAAAATCTGTCTGTTTATGAAATTGTTTACTGTTTCATTGGAAAGGAGCTCATCGATCCTGAAGGCATCGTAGATGACGATAACTGGACCGGCGTCTATTGGGATAGTGGTATCCCGGCGGCCCATGCCGATCGCCACCTTCACCTGATCTGGGATGGCGACCCCTGTGGGCTCAATCAGGACGATATCTGGACCAAACTTGTCAGCCAATTCTGATAGCGTCAGAGCTAGGTTGCCACTGAGCTCGCAGCAGATGCAGCCCCCGGCTATCTCCTTTACCCTCAGACCGCCAAGCTCCAAAACCCTGGCATCCACAGGCACGTCGCCGATCTCATTGACTATAATGGCAACTCTCTTCTTATGCTCGGAACTGATCTTCCTCGATATTATCAATAGGGCGGAGGTCTTTCCACTTCCCAGAAAGCCTGCTATCTGAATGACCTTCAAATCACTTCTCTCTCCCTTCCAGAGATGGTCTGCCTGTGGCAGTTACCTTAATCTCGCTCCACATGAACCCCAGATTTGGAACAACCTTGTCCTTCCTCTCGACCCTGAATTCGATCTCGGCGGCGCCTGCCCTTTTTGCCTGCGCGAAGGATACCTCCTTGCCCATCTTTAAGGTGAACTCGACCGCGGGCTCAAGCTCCGTGAATACATGCCGGCCGGGGAAGACCACGAAATTCGATGTAGCCATCTCCTTCTTGATGAGGAACTCGCTTGTGCTCGCGACGTTACCTATCAGCGCACCAATGGCCGCACCCACCTCATGGTTGGGGGGTATTATGGCCTCGGTGTTCAGCTCCTTGGCCACCTGGGGTATAAAGAGGTGCGCAGGTGCTCCTATGCCGACAATAGGGGAGTTGAGCGTGCATGAGATCTTGAGATCTCCGAGCGCGCCGCTGACCACGCTTTCAAGCACACCTATGACGGCGCTTTGATCCGCCGAGTTGCTGTATGAGGCGCCGCCCGAGTTCTGCAACTCCGTGAGCCTGAGCGTGATCTTGTGAACCATTATCTTCCAGACCCTGTCGAAGAGCTCCTCTGCCGTGATGCCCAGCGTCTTAGCCAGAAGTTCCGCTCCCATTCTGGCAGCCTCGATGTCGCCGAGCGGGAACAGCCCCTTGATATGCATGAGGTCAGTTGGCGTCAGACCTATCCTAGCGATGAAGCCCGCCTCGTCGAGCGTCTTGAAAAGGTGATCAACCACCGGGACATCACTAAGCTCATTTTTCAGGCCGTCCAACGTTATCGGCTCAAGCCTGCTGACGGTTCCGATGAAGCGGTTAATGAGTTCGCTGCCGTCAACCTTCCTCATTGCCTTGGACGCGTTTATGAACTCCCAAGAGCCCGATTTGGCAATCTTCTCCTTCAATGTTGGGAAGTCTATGGACGCAAATGCGAGGGGCATCACCCTCCGCGGTCCGACCTTCAGTCTCCCTGCATCGTCGATCCAGATCCTGCTATCACCGCCGTTGCCCAGAGCGTCGGCGTCGACCGCCCGTACCCTCGTCTTCCACCCTGATATGGTCGCGCCGCTCTCGTCCGTCTTTACCGTCCCAGCCTTCACGGTGGAAATGATGGTTGTTGTGCTACCGATGTCCATAACCACCACGTCGTCCTTCGAGGCGAGGAACTTGCCCCCGATGACGCTTGCGGCCGGCCCTGACTGGATAGTCTCGATCGCCCGCTCGAGGGCCACCGCCTCATTCATCAGGGCTCCGTCCCCCCTCACGAGCATGAGCGGCGCGCTGATCCCCCTCTGCGCGAGCGCCCCCTTCACCTCTTTCATGAGGCGCTCGATTATCGGGATGATTCTTGCATTGAGGACTGCCGTGACCGTCCTCTCGTAAATGCCCAGCGAGCCCGCGAGCTCGTGACCGCAGACTACCGGCTTTGAACAGGTCTGCGCTATCATCCTCTTGACCGTAAGCTCGTGCTCGGGGTTCCTGACGCTGAACAACCCCGAGACGGCAAAGCCGTCGACCTCCCCTAGCATGTGCTTGACCGCCTCCCTCACGCCGCCGACGTCAAGCGGGGCGGCCTCGATCCCGTCCGGTCCGTGCCCTCCCACTATGCTCGCGACGCTGTGCACGGGCAGATCCCTCGCGGTCTCAGGCTTTAACCCCACCAGCTCCAAATGCTTTATCCCGATCAGAATGAGCCCGATCCTGCCCCCGCGTCCCTCTATTATGGCATTCGTGGCGAGGGTGGTGGCGAGGGAGACGAGCCCCACCTGATCCGCGGGGATCTGGCTCGCCAAGAGCACCTTGTCGAGCGAGCTTATGATTCCTAGGGAAAAGTCCTGGTAGGTCGTCGGCGACTTCGCCTTGGCGATGACCCGCCAGTCCTTAAGGTCCATTATTACCGCGTCGGTGAATGATCCGCCGCTGCTAATTCCGACGCCAAACATATGAGAAACACACCAATTCTCTCTATTAAAGCCTGTTGGGTAATAAAAAAAGGAAAAAGGGTGGTTTACGACTTCTTGTACGGGAACATCTTGCAGGCCTCTACCATGGCTCTGGCGTTCAGAAGCGATGCGTTTGGCGGGAACTCGCAACCCGAGCAGAGCAGGAAGCCTCCACCCGGCGCTAGGGCCTCGATCTGAGCCTTCGCCTCCCTTATCACGTCCTCCTCGGTTCCCATGTAGAGCGTCTTCGGGCAGTCCATGAGTCCCAGTATGGCCGTCTGCTTGCCCCACTTCTCCTTGAGATCTTGCAACGATGTCACACCGTCGGGCAGGTAGTGGATCGAGATGCCCGTTGGCTTGTACCACTTGATCATCGTGTCGAAGTATGTTGCCTGGCCGCAGTTGTGCAGTATTACCACGCAGTTGTGCTTGCGGACCTCGTCAGCGATCTTCGTGCAGAACTGGCCCTCGAACTCGTCGTAGACTGATCTGCTCCAGATGAACTTTGACGCGAAGAGGACATCAAGGACGATTGCGTGGACTCCCGCCTCCATCTGAGCCACCGTATAGTCCAGCAACACATCGTTGATAACCTTCAGCGCCTTCTTGACCGCCGATGGGTTCCTCTTGAGGTCAATGCTCATCTTGTCAAGGCCTCTCATCATGGACAGGGTCCCTGCCGGTCCATAAACGAATCCCATTACACCAAGTTCCTTGCCCTTTTCCTTGGCTACAATCTCCGCTATCTTTATGACATCCTTCATCCTGTTTGCCTTTCTAGCGTCCACGTACTCAAGCTTCTCATAGTCCTCAGTGGTCTTTATCAGCGGGTCGCCCTTCAGCGCCTTTGTTATCGGCGTGCTCTCTATTGGGTAATCCACCGACTGCCCCCAAGCTGCGCACTCAACGCTAAGATCGACCAGCAGAAGGAAGCCGTCGTGTCCAATCATCTTCTGCGACTGTATAAGAGACCTCGCCCAGAGCTCGGGGTTCCTTGCAGCCTTGTCGTACGTTATGCCGTAGACCCTCCGCGCGGCACCGCATACGAGCGGTCCCGCTGGGACTCGGTCGGCCTCCTGCATGGTAAGCGCTGCTACTATTCTCTCCAATGACGTTACCATTTTAGGCACCCCTCATTAGTTTCTCGAAGACCTTGACCGCCTCGGCGGCATCCGGAGCGTATCCGTCGGCACCGACCGACTTTGCGAACTCCTCAGATATTGGTGCGCCGCCGACCATCACCTTGACCTTGGGCTTGAGACCCTGCTCTACCAGCATGTCCACGACGTCCTTCATCTTGAACATGCAGGTGGTCATCAGTGATGACATGCCGATGGCGTTGGCGTTGACCTCCTTGACCTTGTCAACGAATGCGGCGATTGGCACGTCTCTCCCTAGGTCGACCACGTTAACAGACGAAGCCTCCAGCATCATCTTCACAATGTTCTTGCCGATGTCGTGAACGTCTCCCTCTATGACGCCCATCACTATGGTGCCCGGTGCGACAGCCTTTGCCTTCAGGTGTGGCCTCAACATGTCCATGGTCGTGTACATCGCATCTGCAGAGAGCATGATCTCGGGGATATACGCCTCCCCGGCGGAGTACCTGTCACCCATGACCTTCATGCCTTGTTGGCAGCCCTTGGTAAGCGCCTCGAATGCATCAATGTTGCTGTCAATCGCAGCCTGCGCCCATTTTTTTGCAGTATCGACATCTCCATCTATCACGGCCTTTGCTAGACCTGCCAAAATTTCCTCTTTTGTTGCCATATGTACAACCTGTATCTTCCTTAACGGTGTTATTGTTTAAAAGGTTTGGCTTTTGTAATTAAGAACTTCTTTCGTTTATAATGCACATATTCACAAGCACTTTCTTTCCCATGGTGGGCATTCAATATTACGAGGGGCAATTCTCCCTCAGAAATGCTTGAAGCATTTCCCTCTCTTTTTCCTCCATTATCCTTCCCAGTTCCCGATCCTTCTCTCCCGTGAGCACTCCCCGAATAAATTTGCAGAGATCTTGATCAGCCTCTCCTGATTTCAATAATGCAGTCAACAGCCTCAACCCCCCTTCTATATCGCCCTTTATGGCATGGAGCTTGCTGTAGTTGACATATGTGGGGACCGAGCCGGGCCGTATCTGAAGTGCTCTCTGAAATTCCTGGGCAGACTCATCGTATCTGTGCATCTTGGCGAGTGAGTAGCCCTTGTACATGTATGCTGTAAACTCATCCTGATAGAGCCCTATGGCCTTGTTGAATTCGGATATCGACTCCTCGTATCTTCCCAACCCTAACAGGGCGACGCCCCTGTACAACGCAAAATCATAGCGCAGTACGTCCGAGACGACCGCAATAATTTCTATTGCCTTATCGTACTCCTTTAACGACTCCTCGTACTTGCCCATTAAAGATAAGACCCGCCCCTTCCAATAGCGGTACTCCCATTTATTCGGATTAATCTCTATTGCCTTATCGTACTCCTCTCGAGACTCTTCATACCTCTGCGTCTTCAGAAACAGGAAATACGCCTTGCTAAAGTGGGCGCCCGCATCTTTAGGGAGTATGGCTAACAATTTATCATACTCTTTTATCGCCTCCTCACGCCTGCCCGCCAACTCAAGGATCCTGATCTTGGTGTAACGATAATGATCAAGATTCGGAATGAGTTCTATTGCCTTGTCCATCTCTGCTATCGCCTCCTCATACCTCCCCTGCTGTTCAAGCTTGGAGGCCTTCGCATAATGGGATTCGGCCTCATGGAATGATGCCTGTGAATCCTGTTTCTTTTCGGAAAAGTTCATGCATCTCTCTCTATTAAAAAAAATATTAAAGATTTTGCGTTGGATTTTGGATTGTTTTCCTTCAATGCGCGCCACGATCGGCGTGTTGGTAGCTATGGGCCCTTTCTTTTACTTTTATATAGCTGTCGCGGTGAAGGTAATGGCTGATGACAGGCATGCGCCCTTGGGAAGGCAAACGGCTCGGCAGGGACCTTACTCTCTCCAAACAATACAAGAGCATCCTAAATAAGATCACGTTGCGATCGGATTACAAGATACCCGCCCGGAAGATCTCACGAGGGGTTATGCTTTCAAGGTATAGGGCTTCGAATCGCATCAAAAAGACTCTGGGCGTGAAAGGAAAAGAGGAGGTCTTCCTTCCTGCCGAGGCTGAACTCAATTCAATAACTCCGGGATATGAAAAGTCTATCCAACCTTTCTATCTGGGCGATCAGATAGATTCTTTTTACCACGAAGATAAACCAGCGGGCAAGTTGATTCTTGATGCTAAGAAAAGTGCGGTGCTCGAAGACGGCATCTTTATGAACAGAAGAAAGATTGTTTCCGTGAGTGCCACGAGGCATCCAAAGTTTGCTTGGGTTGAATTGCCATATTTTATGGACGGGCATGCATATTACATCGATCCGGAGGGTATAGACCCAAGATATTTGGTGGCCATCCTAAACTCCTCCCTCATGTGGTTCTGGCTCGTCTATGGGGCGAAGAGGACTCACGGCAAAGTACTCAAGATCGATGCCGAAGCGATAAAATTGGCTCCGCTGGTCAAACCTGATGACAGGATCGGAAGCCTATTGATCCGGCTCTCGAATGAGGCATCTAACCTGAAGAAGGCAAGGCGTGGCTTTCTCGACATCTGGAAAAACTATTCCGAATACATGATGTCAGAATCCGTGAAACTTCGAGAGATCCTAGCAGAGGACAAAAAATGCTCTTCGGAAAAGAGATTAGATGACCGCTGGACCTCCAAAACCGCATTTCATTCCACCCCAGAGATCCATCATAAAAGTTTTGAGAACTTGGTGATCGAGGCGGATCCTGAAAAAAAATCTATCATGATCTATGGTCAAAATGAGCGAGGGCCTCTAATCGGGCTATTCGAGATTGTCTTTATCAAAAAGGAACTAATGCTCCACGTTTACTGTGCGCTTAATGATCCTTATGCCCCGCCGCCCATAACGCTGGCGGGGTTATTGAACAGAAATATACCGATCCTCAGACCTGATCCGGCAAAGCAGACCATTGAAATCGTTAAGGCAGTATCGTGGGACTTTAGAAATTATGTGAGCGCGGAAAAATTGAAACCTCACGACTTCAGAGTCTTCAATGGTGAGGCTCTGTCAATCCCAAAAGATCTGTTCTCCATAGAGAAGGGGCTGAATGAAACTTTGGAGAAAATTGACTTCGTGGTATTCACCCTCTATGGACTCTCGAAAGAAGAAGCACGAACAATACTAAATTCCCTCAGATTTGATTCCAAGTATGGACAAGAGGTAATTGACCATCTTTCTAGTATCGATCCTCGAAGTGCAGTGGAAGAGCTATTACATAGGGAATGGGGGATCTCTGAACATGAGGAAGCAGTCTGTAACCATGAGCATGATAACTGCTAATATGACGAAACTAAGAGCTGATAGACCGCGCTCGCCCTACCATTAAAACTATGGTAAAATTTACGCGTCTTCGATCAATAAATTATTAAGGTCTATCACGAATTGATCTCGCTTCAGGTGTGCCCCTTGATCTCAGGAGTCCTCTTCGACCTTGATGGGACATTGCTCGACTGCATAATGCCCATGCAGGAGGCATTCGTCAAGGTAGTGGAGAGTCTGGGCATCACCATCACCGAGGAGGAGAGGCGCAACGTGGGCGAGAACCTGAGCAAGATTCTGATAGCAAGATCCTCGCTGTTAGCCAACATCTCGTTCCTGTGGCGGCTTGGAAAATATGTGGGGCTCCGCCCTTACAAGAGGGTCCATATGATGGTGCTCGTATACTACCGCCTGAAACACATCGCAAACAACTCAAATCTCTTCAACGGCGTCCCCGAGGTCCTGGAGACCCTCAAGAATAGGGGAGTAAAGATGGCCATCGTGACCACCAGGAGCAGAAAGGAGCTGCATCACATACTGAAGATGTTCTCTATAGAGTCGTACTTCGACGCTGCAGTGTCCAGGGATGACGTAAAGAATGGAAAACCCTCTCCAGACCCTCTGCTCTTTGCTCTGAAGCAGCTGGGACTCAGGCCGGAGGAGACAGCCATGGTTGGTGATATGCCCATAGACATCGAGGCCGGAAGACGGGCGGGAACAAAGACCGTCGGATTACTGAACGGCATCTTCAAAAAAGAGCTGACCGCGTCCCATCCCGACGTATCGGTCAACTCTATCGCCGAGGTGCCGGGGATCCTGAACTCCCTCTGATCGACTAGGTGCCTCTTTCAGCAACATCTCATCACGGAAGCCCGAGCTCCCGCAGCTTCTCAGGTGTAGGCATACCCTCCGCGTCCCAGCCCCTCAACCTATAATATTCGGGCAGCATCCTGTCCAGCTCCACCACGCTCCCCTTGCATCCGCCGTCGGGGAGCGGCTCGAGTAGCAGCCTCTTGGGCAGGGTATCGTCTTTTTTGGTCATCCCGTACCTCGCGTTTATTAGCCTCTTCAGGTTGTAAGCCCTCTCCCCAGCCTTCAGCAGGTCCGGGAGCTTGTAGTCCAACCCAGTGACCATCTGTAGCATAGCCAGGACGGATGCCGGCGGCACGATCGCGAACTTGCACATTATCATGGAGTCCAACACGTCGTGCCAGTTCTGCATGGCGATGACCGGCTCAGCCTTGTCGTCGACCGTGAACCTCTCGTACCTCTTGTGTATTCCAAGATCGGGCACCCTCTCGCCCTGCTCTATATGGTACATCATTCCCCTCAGGTGGCAGGCACCCCTGTGCGATGTGGCGTACTGAAGCCCCATCCCCTTGAACGCCCTCGGGTCGTGCATGGGCACCTCCAGCCCTTTGACGTGAACCGCAAACTCCTCCGCGCCCTTCCCTATCCTCTCTGCCGCCCTCCTTACGCCCTCCCCCAAAACGGCGCCAAAGCCCTCCCCCCTCCCTATTTTGTTGACCATCTCGATTATCGCGTCGGCATTCCCCCACGTGAGGTTCAGACCAACTTCATCCTTGGTTATCAGCCCCTTCTCGTAGCACTCCATGGCGAAGGCTATCACGTTGCCCGTGGATATGGTGTCCAGCCCGTACCTGTTGCAGAGGTCGTTCGCCTTCGAGACCGCTTCCAAGTTGTCGTTCATACAAAGCATGCCGAGCGAGGCGCAGGTCTCGTACTCAGGTCCTGCACCCAAAACCCCGTACTTCTCGTCTGCGACCTTGACCTCCCTCCCGCAGGCTATCAGGCACCTGTAACAGGCGTACTGCTTGTAGAGGATCGTCTTGGACATGGTCTCGCCGCACAGCTTCCTGACGCCGTCGGTCCACTCGCCCCTCGTGAAGTACTTTATCGGGACGTCCCCGTACTCGTGCATCATGCTCATTATGCCGTCCGTACCGTAAGAGGTGTAGATCTGGACCGTTGGATGGGATCTGATGGAGACGTAGATCTTCCGGAGGTACTCCTTCAGCTGAGCCTCCTTGGCCACTGGGAAGACGTTCACCTTCGTCCCCCTTACCGCTATCGCCTTTAGGTTCTTTGAGCCCATTACCGCCCCAACGCCACACCTGCCCGCAGCCCTGCCCATGTCGTTCATTATCGAGGATATCCTTGCGAGCCTCTCGCCAGCCTGCCCTATGCATGCAACCTTAACCTTCTCGTCCTGCAGCTCCTTTCTAAGCGCCTCCTCCGTCTCGTAGGTGTCCCTGCCCCAGAGCGCCACGGCGTCCTTCAGCTCGTAAGCCCCGTCCTTGATCCATAGGCAAACAGGCCTCTCGGACCTCCCCTTTATCACAATCCCATCGAAGCCCGCGAACTTCAGCTCCGGACCCCAGTAGCCCGCCGCGTGGGCCTCAGCCCATATGTTTGTCAGAGGCGATCTGGTGCAGACGCAGTACCTTCCGCAGGAGGGGCACATGGTTCCGGTCAGCGGGCCGGTCAAGAATATGAGCAGATTATCAGGTTCCAAAGGCCCCACAGAGGGGTCGAGCTCGTCGTAGATCATCTTTGCCCCTAGGGAACTGCCGCCTAGGAACTTCCTCAGAACCTCTTCGCTCAGCCTCCCCTCACGCATTTCTTTGGACGTGAGGTCAACCCTGAGGAGCTTTCCTGTGTAGCCGCCCTGATAACTCAGTATGAAACCCTCCGTCGCCCCACATAACGGCTCAAATCAGCATGCTACTTGGCGCGCTTTATCTCTCTCAGTCCGGACATGTACGGTACCAGCACCTCGGGGATGGCTATGCTACCGTCTTCCTGCTGGTAGTTCTCCATGATGGCAACCAGAGTCCTCTCTGTAGCTACGAGGGTGCTGTTGAGCGTGTGGACGTACCTCGTGGGGTCGCTTGTCCTGTCCCTGCACCTCACGTTCGACCTGACCGCCTGATACGAGGTGCAGTTGCTGCACGAGACCTCCTCCCTGTACTTCCCCTGCCCCGGCAGCCAAGCCTCTAAATCATACTTCTTGGCCGCCACCGTTCCCAGGTCCCCGCTGCAGACGTTCACTATCCTATACGGCAGCTTCAGGCTCCGGAAGAGCTCCTCCGCGTTCCTTATCAGGAGCTCGTGCTCCTTCGGCGAGTCCTCAGGCTTGCAGAACACGAACTGCTCCACCTTCTCAAACTGGTGGACCCTGAATATCCCCTTGGTGTCCCTGCCGTGCGCCCCCGCCTCCTTCCTAAAACAGGGACTCACCCCGCAGTACCTCAGCGGGAGGCTCTTCCCGTCCAGTATCTCGTCGGCGTGCAACCCTAAAAGTGCGTGCTCCGCCGTAGCCAGTAGAAAGAGATCCTCCCCCTCTATCTTGTAGATCATGTCCTCGAAGTCCGTTAGCGCGACCGCTCCCTCCACGATCCTCCTCCTCATCATGTAGGGCGGAAGGAATGGCAGGAAGCCCCTCTGTGCCATGAAGTCCAATCCGTATGCCACAACCGCAAAGTTCAGCCTCACCAGGTCCCCCTTCAGGTAGTAGAACCTCGCCCCCGATACCTTGGCCGCCCTCTCCATATCCGCTAGGTCGAGAGCCTCAGCCAGATCAATGTGATCCTTCACCTTGAAGCCAAACTTCCTCGGCTCGCCCCATGTCCTCACAACGACGTTCTCGGTGTCGTCCTTCCCGTACGGCACGCTCTCGTCCATGAGGTTCGGCAGTCGCATTAGGATGTAGTCCATCCTCTCCCTTTGGAGGTTCATCTTATCCTCCACCTCCTTGATCCTCTGCGGGATCTCTGCCGCCTCCCTCATCCTCTCCGAGGCGTCTAGCCCCTGCCTCTTCAGCCTGGCTATCTCCTCCGTGACCTTGTTCCTCCTGCTCCTCAGCTCGCCTGCCTCTGCGAAGTACCTCCTCCACTCCTGGTCGTGGCCGAGGAGCTCGTCGAACATCCTTAAAACCCCAGGGTCATTCCTTCTTGCCAGGTTGGTCCTCACGGCGCCTGGGTTATCCCTGACGATCTTTATGTCGAGCATCCTGATCCCTCTAGATCTTGTAGAGTTTTTTGATTAACTCTATCTGGTCTGAGGGTATAAGTTTAGCCCCCCCGAAGTGGGAGGCGACGAACATCATGGTCGCGACCTCCTCCAGGACCTCCACGGTTGTCAGAGCCTCTATCAGGTCGTATCCAACGGCGATGACGCCGTGGTTCTGCAGTATCACGGCGCGGTGCCCGAGTATGTTCTCCGCCACCAGGTCACCCAACTCCTTCGTACCGGGGTACCTGAACTCGAGGATGGGGACGTCCGCGAGCATCACGGCGGACTCGAGGGTCACGGGCTCTATCTTCCTGCCCGCCAGCGCCAGACCGGTGGTCATGGGGCTGTGGGTGTGTATGACCGCGTTCACATCGATCCTCCTCTTATAAATGGCGCTGTGGAAGTGCCACTCTATGGAGGGCTTGAAGACCCCCTCTATCACGTTACCCTCGAGGTCGATCTTGACGATGTCCTCAGGCTTGAGTTCCCCCTTGTAAAGGGCTGCCGGGGTTATCAGGACCTCAGTGGTCCCCTCCATCCTGACGCTGGCGTTGCCCCCTATGCCCGTCATGAGCCCCCTCATGTGGAGCACCTTCATACACCTTACGAGCTGCTCCTTAAGTTCAGCCTCGTCAAAGGACATGAACCCGAACCTCCATAACCTCTATCGTTTACACCACTCATATTCTTTCTTTTAGTTAAGTATTTATCCCGTCCCCGTCAATCTTCTTGAAGGAAGCATGTGCCATGGAGGGTGTGGTCGTCGTCCGGACCGGAGGGGAGATAGGGATCAAGAGCAAGCCGGTGAGGCGGGCGTACGAGAACCTCGTCCTCAAGACAATTCACGGAATCCTCAAGGACGAGGGCATCCCGTTTTCAGATATCTGGCGCACGGCTGGGAGGATCTACATACGCACGGAGGAGAGCGAGAGGGCCGCCAGGCGCGTGGCGAGGGTATTCGGGGTCTCCTCCACCTCGCCAGGGGTCGCCTTAAAGTCCGACTTAGAGACTATAGTGCAGGCCGGGACCGAGATCGCTCAAAAGACCCTCAGGTCGGGCACCTTCGCGGTGAGGTGCAGGAGGACTGGTTCTCACCCCTACTCAAGCGTTCAGGTGGCCGCCCTCCTCGGCGAGTCGATTCGGGGTCTCGGCAAGGACCTTAAGGTCGACCTCACCAACCCCCAGCAGGTGATCAGCGTGGAGATCCGGGACGAGCTGGCGATCATCTACGCACGGGCCATAAGGGGTCCGGACGGCTTCCCGGTCGGCACCCAGGAGATGCTACTAGGGATCGTGGACGAGACGGCGGACTCTCTGCTCGCGTCATGGTGCATGATGAAGAGGGGCGCCCAGCTGAAGGCGCTGGTTTTGGAGAAGAAGGAGGGGCTAACGAGCTCCACGCTCGTGAACCTGCGAATCCTCGCCGGGTGGATGCCAGGAAACCGCATTAGGGCAATAGTCGTACCCCCCAACGAGAGGAATGCTGACAGGTTGCGCCCCCTCCAGCTCCAGCTAGCCGTGTGCGCCGCCAAGAGTAAGGGGATGGGAGGGGCGGTCTCAGGCCTGCAGCCAAGCCTGAAGGCACTCAGAAAGATCACACAGCCTCAGGTCTGTATCTTCTTCCCACTCATCGCCATGGATGACCGCCTCCTCGAGCGCTGGTCTGAAATGGTAGGCATTGACCTCTCAGTCTCCGCCAGGTACGATAAGAAGACCTCGCTGGATCATGACTTTTCCGATAGTGAGCTGGAACGGATCCTCTCTGCCTCAAAAGAGATCACGGTCAGGGCGGACTGACCCTCACCGCGCCCCTTACCCCTTCTTCTACCAGCTCCTCGACGGGTATCTTCCCCTCCTCCCCCTCCAGCTCCTCCGGCTTGGCGCGGGTCCTCGCCTTTACCGCGGCGGCGCTACAGGGCTGTGCCCTTGAGGTGGAGATCTCGAACGTCCCTATCTCCTTGGCGATGCCCTCCACCTCCAGCTTGTTCATGCCCAATAGCGGTCTCAGGATCGGGGTTCTAACAACCGTGCTGTCCAAGATCAGGTTGCGTAGCGTCTGGCTCGCCTGCTCCCCCAGGATCTCGCCGGTAACTATAACACCGCAGCCATGCTGATCGGCGATCCTCTCCGCCTTCCTGTACATCATCCTCTTGCAGAGTAGGCATGAGAAGTTCCTCTTACACCTCCCAACGATCATCTCGAGATCCCTCCCGTGGGGCACTACGATCGTCTCCCCCTTGACGCCAGTCACACGGGTTACCCTCTCGATGGTCCTTAGCGCCCTCTCCTTGGTATCTGCGCCCGTGAAGGGCACATTGTCAAAGTATACAAAGACCGGCTTCCAGCCACTACATATGCCTAGGTACGCGGCAACCGGCGAATCGATCCCTCCAGACACCAAGTACAGTGCCTTCTCCATGCTGATCCTCCTTGGTAACCGACACCTCCGTGGAATATAACTATGATGTTGACGGGGTGACGAGACTGACCAACAATAAAATATGTATATCTCAGAGCATATATGAAATCAGCGCACTGGCTTGGTGAGCGAATATGCCGGAAGCAAAGAAAGTTCCTGCAGCCGCTAAAACACATTTTGAGGAGTATATTAAGAGCTACCGCATCCCCCCCTACAAAAAGATCATGGTAGGCGTCGACCGCCCATTAGTCTCGGTAATGATTCTCATGAGGGCTTTGGCATTAGCGAAGGTATCCAGTTCAAGGCTCTACATAGTGCATGTGCTGAGCACAGCACTCCCGTACCAGACCAAATCCGAGATCGCCATCGAGCCTGCGTTTTACGACATCCAGATGGAGTTTTCCAAGGAGATCTTGGACTATGCAAAGAAGGCGGCTGCTGAGGCACACATAGATGCTGAGATCGTGCTGCTGGAGGGCGATCCGGCAGAAGAGATCCTTCGCTTCACAAAAGAGAAGGGTATAGATCTGGTCGTTATGGGGAGCAAGGACAAGGTGGGATCTCTAAAGAACCTCGGGAGCGTGAGCACGAGGGTTGCCGCCGAGGCGGGGTGCTCCGTGCTCATCGAGCGCTAACAGAAGCCTGCCAGCCCTCTCCGGCTTTTGCGCAGAATCCTGTGTAGCCAACTCGAAACTCTTTTTAACTACTTTCACCTTTGAAATCATCTAAGGTGGAAAAATTTAATGAGAGACTTTACAAAGAGCTGGGATGCCCCACAGAAGAAGACCCGTGCCCCTCCTGGTCCCCTCAAGCCGCATATAGAGAATGCAATAAACCTGATAAACGCCCAGAACCAGAGGCTCGACTTCGCCAACGCCAGGCTCTCCGAGAAGGACAGGACGATCTTTGCCAAGGTCGTCGACTCCTACACCAAGCATGACAGGCAAAGGGCTCTGATGTACGCGAACGAGCTGGCTGAGGTGAGAAAGCTTGAGAAGCGCGTACTGCAGATAAAACTGGCACTGGAAACCATATCCCTGCGCCTCGTAACGGTGAAGGACTATGGCGACTTCCTCAACACCGTGACGCCGGCGCTATCGATTCTCAAGGGCATACAGAGCAGCGTGCTCAAGGTGGTGCCCGAGGCGGAGAAAGGGTTCGCCAGCCTCGGCGAGTCGCTCTCCAGCATAGTCGCTGAAGCGGGCGCGACCTCGGGCTTGAGCGTCTCATTCGAGACCGCGAACGATGATGCCGCCAAGATCCTGACGGACGCCGCCGCAGTGGCTGAGCAGAAGATCAAGGAGAAGTTCCCAGAACTCCCTGCAGAGGTATCCCGGGAAGGCGTCAAGCTGTAGTCTGCGACGGTCAATACCCTTTTTCCTTTTTTATCCTTCCATTAATTATGCAGGATTTCTTCCTTTTTCCACAACGTTTAAGACTGTCTATATCTATATCTATAGCTATAGATATAACTATGAGCACCACGATCCAGGTCAGCAAGAAGACGGCTCAGATACTGCGTGATCTCGTAAAGAAAAAGAAGGCAAAGAACTACGATGAGGTAATAATGCGACTTCTGGCTGAGAGGTACAAGATCCCCAAATCAATGTTCGGCTCAAACCCTAACCTTGCACCCTTCACGGAAGAGGACGAGGCCGAGTCCCATGAGCTTTGATTATGTGATAGACTCCTTCGCGTGGTTTGAGTACTTCATAGGCTCAAAGCGGGGTGAGGCCGTCAGGAGATATGTGGAAGGGAAGGAATCTGCCACGCCCACCATAGTAATCGCTGAGCTAAGCAGAAAATTCCTCAAGGAAGTCACCGCTGACAGGGAGACGATGGCAGGGAGAACTGCCAAGTTGGCATTCACAAAGGCGTCGACCGTGATCGTGGATCTCACAGAGGAGATAGCGGAGAAGGCTGGGGAGATAGATGTTGTGCGTAAGAGGGATGTGCCCAACTGGGGACTGACCGACTCGATAATATTGGCCACCGCTCAAATGAACAATGCGAAAGTTGTCACGGGCGATCAGCACTTCAAAGATTTGCAGAAAGAAATTGTATTTATATGAACTACGGTGCGTACCAAAACATCCCTTAACCCCTGTCGTTTCTTTAACATTAGACTCCGACTACCGTGTGCTTTAGTTGCTTAACCCCTTTGCACGCCGCGAGTCTGTCGATCAGTCCCTTCACGCTCGATACCCTTCCCCTGACCGCGATTATCTCGAGGCAGTTCCTCTCATCTATGTGGAGGTGGAGCGTCGAGTTTATCACCTGCCGGTAGCCGTGCTGCAGGTCTGTCAGCTCCTCCTCGGCCTCGTGCACCCCGTGGTCGTATATCAGCACGATCGCCCCCGTGCACCCTCCCGACTCCGGTCCATCGACCCACCTGTGCTCCGAGAGGAACAGCCTCATGGCCTGCTGTATTGCCTTCGACCGGTCCTGTCCCAGCTTGTTTATCACCTCGTCGAACTCGCGCACCAGCTCGGGCGGGGCGGAAACGCTGAATCGTTCGACACCGGATCTCTTGCTCATATGCCTTCAATACATAAGGCGCTCTTGTTTTTAATAATGGTTTCCTTGGGCTCCCGATAGGTTTAAAATTATACCCGCCAATAAAAGACGACGTTTGGTGGTCTTACGATGGGTTTGACACTTGCCGAGAAGATCATCTCAAGGAAGATAGGACGCGACCCGTCCCCCGGGGAAATAGTCGTCCTCCCCATAGATGCCGCCATGGCGCACGACGGGACCGCACCGTTAATGATCAAGAGCTTCGAGGATATGGGCGCAAAGAGGGTCTGGGACAAGAAGAAGGCAATATTCGTCATCGACCACATCTCTCCCAGCTCCAACGAGGGCACGTCGGCGCTCCACAAGATGATGCGCGACTTCGCCAAGAAGCACGGGATAACACTCTACGACGTGGGCGAGGGAATCTGCCACCAGATCCTTCCTGAGAAGGGTTACGTCTTCCCGGGCGGTGTCGTCGTCGGGGCGGACTCGCACACCTGCACCCACGGCGCGTTCGCAGCCTTCGCGACAGGAATAGGGTCCACGGACATGGCCGCAGTCTTCGCCTCGGGAAGGCTCTGGTTTAAAGTGCCGGAGTCGCTGAAGGTAAATGTTACTGGAAAGCTCAAGAGGAACGTGACGTCAAAGGACGCCGTCATCTACGCCATAGGCGAGGTGGGGGCAGACGGCGCCACATACAAGGCGGTGGAGTTCACGGGCAACACCGTCAAGGGTATGACCATGGACAGCAGGATGACCATGACCAATATGGCGATCGAGATGGGCGGCAAGACCGGTCTGATTGCCTCCGATAGCACGACGAAGGAGTTTTTGAAGGGGAGGATAGATGTGCCCTTCATCGAACTGTCTGGCGATAAAGACGCCAGGTACTCGGATGTGCTGGAGGTTGACGCCACAAGTTTGGAGCCGCAGCTTTCGTGTCCGCACCAAGTGGACAACGTGAAGCCTGTCTCGGAGTTCGAGGGCAAGCCTGTCGACCAGGTATTCATCGGGTCCTGCACCAACGGTAGGCTCGAGGATCTCAGGATCGCAGCTAAGATCCTTAAAGGGAAGAGGGTGAAGGCAAGAACCATAGTTATGCCTGCCTCCCGCGAGGTTATGCTGGATGCCTTAAGGGAGGGTGTAATCGAGGAGCTGGTGAAGGCCGGCTGCGCGGTGGGCGTGCCTGGCTGTGGACCCTGTGTCGGCGGGCACCATGGTGTCCCCTCACAGGGTGAGATAGTGATCTCAACGACGAACAGGAACTTCAAGGGGAGGATGGGTTGCGCCGACGCAGACATCTATCTTGCGTCCCCGCTAACAGCGGCACACTCGGCACTCAATGGAATGTTCACTGTTCCTGAGGGGGACTAAACATGGAGGTACTGAAAGGGAGGGTCTGGAAGTTCGGGGACGATATCTCCACCGACCTGATAATTCCAGGCAAGTACAAGTTCAAGACCATCGATTTCAACGAACTCGCCAAACACGCGATGGAAGGCGCCGACCCTAAGTTCGCGTCCAAAGTCTCCAAGGGGGGCATAATCGTTGCGGGCGAGAACTTCGGCTGCGGATCCAGCAGGGAGCAGGCGCCCGTGGTCGTAAAGCACGCCGGGGTGAGCGCGGTGGTGGCGAAGTCATTCGCCAGGATATTCTACAGAAACTCCTTCAACGTTGGTCTGCCGGTCGTGGAGTGCCCAGAGGTGGTGGACAGGGTCAAGACGGGGGACATTGTCGAGGTCTCGCTCAGAGAAGGTAAGATAAAGGCGGGGAACAAGATATACTCCTTCAAGCCCATCCCCACATTCCTGATGACCATACTCGAGGATGGCGGGCTTGTAGATCACTATAGGAAGAGGGGCGGCTTCGTCTGGGAAAGAGAACCTACCAAGTAGGCCCTCACCCATTCTCGGATCTGCCTCTTGGACTCACCGTGACTTGGCCCCACGAACCTGCTCAAGCCTTTTGATCGCCTCAAGGATAAGACCTTCCAGTCCGTCCAGGCCCACCACTCTACTTTCCAAGACTGGAAGCCCCGTCCTACGACTGAAGTCTTCCACCTCTTCCTCAAAACCCTCCAGATTTCCAAGGCTGTCAAAGAGAATAATCCCTCTCAGCCTGCTGAACTGCCTCCTCATCTCCTCCTCGCTCTTCTCGAAGATGGATCTGAACCGCGCGTTTGCCTTTAACCTTGAGGGCATCCAGCCGGGCGAGAGATAGAAGTACTCGTGGTTCGGGTCTATCTCCAAGAGCCTTCCGTGACCGCCAAGCAGGCAATCGATGCAGTTGAGGGCGTCCACCTTAACGACATTATCATACTTTCCTATCAGCCCCTTCATGTTGGGGTGGCACAGGTCGCCGTAGACAACGACAACCCCCCTCGTTCCGTCCCTCGAACACTTCCCTATGGCCCGGGTCAGCCCCTTCTCCAAGTCGCCGTAGTCGGCATGGAGGCCTGCATCCAAAAAGTATGGCTCAACGGGCAGAGAACCGCGCTCCATCAATCTTTCTATCTCTTCCTTCAATATTCCGCAGTAGATCAGGTAAGGCCGAACACTCCCTTGCAACTCTATCCCTCCACCTCCAACACTCATGACGGGGTACGGATTGAGAACAGGTTCACGATCCCATGACAGCCGCACGCGGTCCCTATGGCAATACTGTAGGGGACTTTAAGCCGTTTAACGTCTAATAAAAAGGACATCAGCTCTGATCCCTCAAAAAAGCCGACCTCCCCCCTAAGATTGTGGCTGAACAGTATTCTCGATAAGATAACTTTGTCACGGGTAGCGTATGTCAATATGCGGTACATAGGTCCACTCTTAGGTCTACCAGTGGTCTTACAACGATCCAAGGGCTGGTCGCAAGGAACTTTGCATTGCCCTCCCTCTTGCATGTAGCTTGTGATGATGATGCCCATGCCCTCGTCTTGGTGTACGACCAGACCCTCAGGAATACCCTCTACGACGCTCCTCATGGCTTCTGATCCGCATTCAACCACAAAACCCTCTCGCTCGAGCCAATTCTTAACCAACTTCCCTGCCAGATGCCCGGGCACGGAGGGGACAATATAGTCTGGCACGGTGGCCTTCATTATATGGGATAGGAATTCCACCGCATCGCACAGGAAGAGGGTCGCAGACCCCGCCCTTACGTTCAGGGCTCCATGAAGATCCTCCCCCTTAACTATTCTGTCTACAAACTTGCTCGCCTCGCAATCAACTCTGCTGTCAATCGCCACAACCCTTCCCCCCATATCCTTGGCAAGCCTCACGGCCTTTGTGCCGAAGTATCCTCCGCCGGCGACCACGACCAGCTTATTCCTCAGATCCTCCGCCTCCATTTTTGCACCCCTGTGAGATCGAACAATCATCTCAACCAATATGAACCATTCATCTCAGGTTGAATCCGATGAGGAATCCGCCTATCCTCGGGTCCTTGAGGCCCATCTTGTCCTTGAAGAGCGTATGCAGGTAGGCGAAGCCGGGCGGTGAGGGTATGGAGATGATATGATCCTTTATCTCCGGAATCCTCGAGAACTCCTCCATCTGCGCGCCCTTGAAGATGAAGCACGAGTCCCCGCTGGCGAAGGCGGCGGCGCTGATCTTTGCGTCCTTCTTTATTATGAAGTAGTCGCTGAGCACCAGGTAGTTCTTGTCCTCCTTGTACCTCTTTATCACGCTCGGATCCATGGACGTCCAGCCGACCACCTCGCCCTTGTGCATGAGGACCATTATCTGGGGATCCTCGGGGATCACGAAGTTGGCGTCCACGAAGAAGACCATCACGACCTCCCTCTTCAGTGTCTCGGTCACTCCCTCGTTCCTCCCCCTGCCCATCCCGCCGAGGACGTTCCCCATCGCCTTCTCCTCCAGCACCGCCACGGTCTGGCGCTGCTCCATGTTCAGCTCCGCAGCCCCCAGCGTCCCCGCCACGGTCAGGATCTGCCTCTTTACCCTCTCCAGCACCCCGCTCCTCTCAGAACCCATGTTGTAGCCCATCCAATGATTTAAGCTATTACCCACCGCTACTTATATATGAAATATTAAATATATTATATAAAACGGGGGAATAAATATTACTGCTGAATATGACGCTTGGGCTAAGGTGTATGATATAATCTACGGCAAATACACTGAAGACATCGATTTTTACAAGAAAGAGACCAAAAAAGCCAAAGGAAAGGTCTTGGAAGTCGGTTGCGGCACGGGAAGGATATACCTCGAGCTCCTGAAGGAAGGGATAGACACATACGGCATAGACATATCCAGCGAGATGCTGGTTGAACTGAAGAATAAGGCAAAAGCCATGAACCTGAAGCCGAGGGTAAGCGTAGGTGATATGCGTAACTTCAAGCTGGACGAGAGGTTTGCCCTCATAGTCGTCCCCTTCAGGTCGTTCCTTTACAACCTCACAACCAATGACCAGCTGAAGACCCTGAGGAACTTCAAGAAGCACCTCGCGCCAGGAGGCCGACTCATCCTCAACTTCTTCTATCCCGACATAGAGCGGATGATGAGCTACGGGAAGGAATCCGAGGAACTGATAGTCACCGATAAGGGAAACTTTGGGCTAAGGGAGAAGTCTTACTTCGTGAATGAGGTTGATCAGATCATCGAGACTGCTGCCATAGTTTACAAGGGCGGGGACGTCTACTGGAAGGGGAACTACCGGTTTGCCCTCATCTACAAGAGGGAGTTTGAGGTGCTCCTGCGCTTGGCTGGCTTCAAGAAGTGGTTCATATACGGTGGCTTCGACTACCGCCCCCTGACCTCCTACAAGCAAGAGATGGTCTGGATAATAGAGAATTCATGAAAAAAGATCATGCGCGGGCGTTAATGGGGTGCCTTCGGTCCCTCTTCTGTTCTGTTCCGGGCATTAGGTCCGTTTTTTCGCATGATATTGCCACATGAGGCTACAGAATTCATCAATTCCTTTCAGCAGGATGTGGCTCGAGACTGCCTCCGTTATCAAGGGATCCCCCATCCCAAAGCCTTCGAGGAACCATGCCTTGTCCATGGACTTCACCCTTATCTCCCTGCTAATGAGGCCGCCCGTCTTCGCGAAGATGCTGCTATCCATCGTTCCGCCCGTTATTATCAGGAGGTCTACGGGGTTGCCCTCCGTGCCCTCCCCTCTTGCAAAGCTTCCAAACAGTATCATCGTCCCATCTACACGATCTCTGGTCTCGCTGGCGATCTTCTTGATCACGAAGTTCCTGGCAAGGTATTCTGTGGAAGCAAAGGCCTCCGCAAGCACCATGTAATACATCGTGAGCGGGTCATTAAGGTTTAGGGAGTAATCCTTGCCCCTCCCCTTGGCGGCGCTCGATAGGATGTTGATCTTCTCAAGCCTCTTGAGCTGTAGCTGGACCGCCTTTACATCAACACCTGTTTCCCTGGACACCTCCCTCAGATGAAGGGATCGCCTGTAGTCGCTCCGGTACAGCCCGAGTATCCTCAGCGTCGTCTGGTTTATGTTGTATTCTTTCATCATATGTAGTATTTATACAACATAAATTTAAAGCTTGCCCTCGAAGCGCTTGAAAAGCGTAAGAATCATATACTGTCGTGCAGTATTTCAGAACCACGACTACATAAACAACATTCTGGGTGTCTGAATTGGGGAGAGTCTACAAGGTAGCTGTTATAACCGGTGACGGAATAGGTCCTGAGATCACCGAGGCCGCCATCCACGCTCTTGGGAACGTGGGTCTCAAACTTGAGTTCACAAAGGTCGCCGCCGGGCTCAACGCATGGGAGAAGTACAAGAACCAGCTTCCGCAGGAGACCGTGGACATCATAAAGTCCTCGGATGCGTGCCTGAAGGGGCCGACTCAGACCCCTCCAGGACCGGGCTCCTTCAAGAGCGCCACCGTCACGCTCAGGCAACTGCTCGATCTCTACGCCAACGTGAGGCCCTTCAGGAACCATCCGGGTGTCCCGTCGATCCATAAGGGCGTGGACATGGTAATAGTCAGGGAGAACACCGAGGGAATGTACAAGGGACTGGAGTACAACCTTGGGGATTCCGCTTTGGGCGTAAGGGTCATAACGAGGAGGGGCTCAGAGAGGATAGCGAAGTTCGCCTTCGACCTCGCGAGGAGAGAGAAGAGGAAGAGGGTCACCGCAGTCCACAAGGCCAATGTCCTGAAGGAGACCTGCGGCCTCTTCAGAAACGTCTGCGCCGAGGTCGCCAAGAGTTACCCTGACATACTCTTCGACGAGATGCACATAGACGCGGCTGCCATGAGGATTGCCATGAAACCGCAGGACATCGATGTCATCGTCACCACCAACCTCTTCGGTGACGTTCTCTCAGACGAGTGCGCGGGCATCGTGGGAGGCCTCGGCATCGCACCCAGCGCCAACGTGGGAGACCGTTACGCCTTCTTCGAGGCGATACACGGCTCGGCGCCCAAGCACGCTGGAAAGGGGGACGCAAACCCCGCAGCAATAATGTTCTCTGCCGCCATGATGCTCAAGTACCTGGGCGAGCTTGATGCAGGCGCCCGCTTCGAGGTAGCCATCGACGCAGTTCTTGCCGAGGGAAAGACCGTCACCCGTGACCTGGGCGGTAAGGCGGGAACGATGGACTTTGCAAGGGCGGTCGCAGACGAACTCTCCAAGAAATAGCCGTTTTTCATCCTCGCCCATCATTTTTCCATGAACCTAAACCTAAATATACACCTTCTAAATTAACTTTGAGAAGGGTTCATTTGAAAAACTATCCAAACGTTAAAATTGTGGATCATCCTCTGGCGCAAGAGGTTCTAACCACCCTTCGAGACAAGAATACCGGACAGATCGCATTCCGAAAAGGGCTGGTCAAGCTCGGCCGCCTCATCGGAATAGAGATCGCAAGAACCATGGACTACGAGACGGTGGCGGTTCATACACCAACGGGCGTCAAAACCAAGGGAATTAAGCTCACGGACGCAGAGCACGTCATGATCGTTAACGTACTCCGTGCCGCGGTGCCGTTCGTTGAGGGCATGCTCAAGGTGCTGCCAGCAGCCAGACAGAGCATTGTCAGTGCTAAGAGGATCGAGGGAGGGATAGCGGCTCCAAATTACAACTTCAGGATAGAGAGGAACTACAGCAAGATCTCCACGATCTACCCGAATGATACCCTCATCATAGCCGATCCCATGCTGGCCTCAGGCTGCACGTTACTGGCCGTCATAGACGAGATCTGCAAGGCCAACAATCCAAAGAGGTTCATCGTGGCCACGGTCATATGTGCGCCGCTGGGCATCCAGAGGATACTTGAAAAGTACCCGAAGATCGAGATTTTCACGGCTGCGGTGGATAAAGGGCTTAACGAGCACGGCTATATACTCCCCGGCCTCGGAGATGCAGGAGACAGGGCCTTCGGCTAGAAGTCAGATGCTGCCCTTTCCTCTTTTTGTTTTCCGCTCAGAAAATATCAAAAGCGGCGGCTCAGGCTTTATCCAGTCCAAAGGCCTTGTGGATGGCCTCCACCACCTTCTTCACGTCCTCCTCGAGTATGGCAAAGGATATGTTCAGCTCGGAGGAGCCCTGAGCAATGGTGAGGACGTTTCCGCCGGCCTCCGCCACCGCCGAGAACATCTTGGCAGCGATCCCTTTTGTGCCGCGCATCCCCTCGCCGACTATGGCGACGACCGCCACCTTTGGAATCGTGTGTATGTCCCGTACGAGGTCGCCATTCCTGAACTCCACCTTCAGCGCCTTCAGTGCCCTCTCCAGATCCGTCTTCCTCACCAGCATCGATATGTTCGCCTGCGAGGAGCTCTGGGAGATCATCTGCACGTTGATGTTATTGGCGGCAAGGGTGGAGAAGACCCTGGCCACGACGCTGGGTATCCCGATCATCCCGGCGCCGCCCGTGGTAATGATGCTGAGGTCCTCTATAGCGGTGACCGCCTTGACGGTCTTGTCCTCATTACCCTTTTCCTTGATTATCGTTCCTGGATTGGACGGGTTGTATGCGCTCCGGATCCTTATGGGTATCCTCCGCTCCTGAACCGGGGTCACCGTGAGCGGGTGCAAAACCTTGGCGCCGAAGTAGGCCATCTCCATGACCTCCGCGTAGGAGAGGATCGAGATGGTCTTGGCGCTGGCGACCATCTTGGGGTCAGCCGTCATTATCCCGTCCACGTCCTTCCAGATCCAGACCTCGTCCGCCTCCAGCGCCGATGCCAGAATGGTGGCCGTATAGTCTGAGCCGCCCCTGCCCAGGGTCGTGATCACCCCATTCTCGTCCTGCCCGATGAACCCTGTCACCACAGGCACCACCCCCCCCTTAAGAATGGGAAGCAGCCTGTCCTTTACCATCACCTCGGTGATGTTGAGGAGCGGCTTGGCATTGCCGTAGGTGCTGTCCGTTATTATCCCCACCTCGCCTCCGGTGAGATCCACTGCCTTGATTCCCTTGCGCAAGAGCGCCCCCCTCATCAGCGGCGTGGCGAGCCTCTCCCCGAAGGAGAGCAGGAGGTCCTTTGACCTAGGCGTCAGCTCCCTCAGCAGAAAGATCCCCGTAAGGCACTGGTCGAGGGTCTCCATCAGCTTCTTAATCTTTACCGCGGTCTCGCCCAGCGTCTTCTCGTCGCAGAGCTTCTGGGCAGCCTCCAGGTGCTTCTTCTCCATCTTCGACAAGTTCGCCCTGACGCGCTCCATGTCCCCAAGCCTCGCGCTCTCCCCCATCGTCAAGAGCTCGTCCGTGACGTCGGACATGGCGGATACCACGACCACGATCTCGTCATCCTTCTTTGACCTCTCCGCAACTAGCGTGGCCGAATTATCTATCTGCTCCGGACCATCCATCAAGGGCCCGCCGTACTTCATCACAAGCCTCATGGAATCACCTTTGTTATGCTCCATCTTTCATGAACACGATCAGATTATGCCTTTTGCTTTTAAGAGTTCGGCTATTAATATAGCATTCCCTGCGGCGCCCCTTATGGTGTTGTGGCTCAGCATCACGTACTTTATCCCATTGTCCAGGGCGGACTCGCTCCTAACCCTTCCCACCACCGTTGCCATGCCCTTAGCCCTCTCGGGGCTCCCAGCCATCCTGTCCAGCCTAGGCTGTGGCCTGTCGATCTCCTCCCTGACAATGATCGGTGGTATGGGTGCCGAGGGAAGCTTCAGCCTCTGCGGCTCGCCCTCGAAGGCCCTCATACAAGCCTTTACCTCCTCCGGAGTCGCCGGCTTCTCCGTCTCGAGAAAGACCGCCTCCGTGTGCCCGTCGAGAACTCCCACCCGCTGGCAGCTAGCTCCCACCTTTATCTTGGCAAACTTGAACCCGTTCTTGTACTCACCCAGAATCTTCAGGATCTCCTGGGCAACCTTCTCCTCCTCATTCTTGATGTATGGTATGAGGTTGTCAACGATTGCCATAGAAGGCACCCCGAAGTACCCGGCGCCTGAAACCGCCTGCATGGTTGATACGAGGACCCTTCTGAGCCCGAACCCCTTCTGCACAGGCTTCAGGGATATGGCGAGCCCGAGTGCCGTGCAGTTGGATAAGGTGACGATTATCCCTTTTCTCCTGGATCTCTGCTCCTTTAACGCGAGAAGATGCTCGCTGTTGACCTCAGGTATCAAGATCGGGACGTCCGGATCCATCCTGTGGGCGCCTGTATCCGCGACAACAGTGAAGCCCGCCTCAGCCATCTCCGCCTCCGCGGTCTTGGCAACCTCGGAGGGGAGCGCCGAAAAGACAAGCTCCACCTTCTCCGCCTTAAACGCCTTCTGGTCAGCCGGAATCACCTTCATCTCGGCACACTCGACTGGCATATCCCTATCGAGGAACCACTTGGCTGCCTCCTTGTACGTCTTTCCAACAGAGTCTCTGGATGCCGAGAGGGCAGCTACCTCGAACCACGGGTGGTCCCTAAGCATGTTCACGTATCTCTGACCCACCGAACCAGTAGATCCCAAAATTCCTACTCTGATTTTATCCACGCAAAAACCTCCTGCACATGTTCATGGTTGCCCCAGAGAACGAGATTGCCATGTAGAGAATTCGTGCCGAGTCCCTTACTGGGTTTGGTAGGCGGTCACCACAGTACCCCCCGTTGAGCAACCATCGAATTACCATAGTATTGCTTTCATCGTTAATTTAAGTCTTTTCCCGAAGGCGTTTTCGAATACCTTCGCCCTACTATCCTCTCCCCCCTCAATAACTTTAAAATAATATCGTCCTTCAGTCAGGATACGTTAATGGAGCCCAACAATTGAAAGGTTTAAATCCTCCCTCTAACGCCCTCTAAACTAGGAGAAGAAAAATTTTGGCAGTAAAACACGAACTGGAAGACGTCGAGGGCGTCGGACCGGCCACCGCCGAGAAGCTAAGGGAGGCAGGGATAACTTCGGTGGAGGCTCTGGCGGTAACGCCCACACGCACGCTTACCGAGATAGCCGAACTCACGGAGGAGAAGGCATCGGTCATCACCCAGAACGCAAGGGCGCTACTCAACATTCGGTTCACGACGGCCAAGGATGTCCTCTCGAAAAGGGCAAACATAGGCTTTGTCACGACCGGCACAAAGGCCATTGATAACCTGCTGGGAAGAGGTATAGAGACGCAGGCCATCACAGAGCTCATAGGCGAGTACGGATCGGGCAAGACCCAGATCTGCCACGAACTCTGCGTGACCGTGCAGCTCCCCGTGGAGCAGGGCGGGCTCGGGGCACGGGCGCTTTTCATCGACACTGAGGGCACCTTCAGGCCGGAGCGCATAATGAACATAGCCAAGAACTTTGGCCTTGACCCGGACACAATACTGGGAAACATAATCTACGCCAGGGCTTACAACTCGGACCATCAGATGCTCCTAGCAGACGAGGCCGCCAACCTCGTAGTCCCAAACAACGTGCGCCTGCTGGTTGTGGACTCCGTGATAACGCACCTTAGGTCAGAGTACCCAGGCAGGGAGGCCCTCGCCCCCAGACAGCAGAAGCTGAACAAGCACCTGCACCAGCTGCTCAGGATGTCGGACATCTACAACATGGCAGTCGTCGTGACGAACCAGATACAGTCCACCCCAGACACCTTCTTCGGCAACCCGAACAAGCCCGCCGGAGGGAACATCCTTGCCCACGGCACCACCTACAGGATCTGGCTCAGAAAGTCAAAGGAGAGCCGGAGGATTGCACGGATAATCGACTCCCCTATGCACCCGGAGAGCGAGTGCCTCTTCGCAATAACCACTGACGGCATAATCGACGTAGAAGAGACCAAGTGAGCGCCCTGGGTCACAATTCCGTCAAAAGGAAGCCACGCTCTTTAGAGGTGGGAGGAATTGCGACATAATGTGTTCTATTTGAATATGTTATATTGTTTTGGGGAAGCCTACGCAGAAGTGCCTGCCTCTGAACCTTCTCGATCCCACCAGGAAAAAGGAGAGGCTGCTCAGGGAGACCTACACGACATTCTTTAGTATGTGCATGAGACCCTTAGCCACGCCGGCGGCGTCAAGTCGAGGGCTGAACTCCACGCTGAAACATACCGAGGGTTCAGGGACAAGTACAGTGTGGCATCCCAGCTAGTGATAGAGGCTATAAGCTATGCGTGGAGCGTACGCAAAACCGTGAAAAGGGGCATAAGGAAGTGCATAGTCCGTTTTGATAAGAGGCTCTTCAGCCTCAGGCTCAGCTTCAGGGGAACAAAACGGGGCAACCCTGTCCTCAGCTTAGATTGAACCGCACCAGAATAGGCATCCCCAGACGTTATTTCTTGGGGGCCAGTTTCCTGAGGGGGAGCCCTCGTCAGTGGGCTCGTCTTGCAAAATGAGGGGTGTGGAAGATGGTATCAAAACACCCTGAGTTGCAAGCCCACAGGCTTCAGCCGCGGGTAACTGACAGGGCGCGGATATTTTTCGCGATCTCCTCTGCCATCTCGTTCGTCTTCGCGGTTCCGCCCAAGTCGTACGTCACGACCTTCATCTCAGAGAGGGTCTTGTGCACCGCAGCCTCGATCCTCCTGGCGGCAGCAGCCTCTCCCAACCAGTCCAGCATCAACTTAGCCGAGAGTATCATCGATGTTGGGTTCGCCACGTTCTTGCCTGCCTTCGCCGGCACCGAGCCGTGGATCGGCTCGAATAGACCGTACCTGTCACCAACGTTGGCACCCGCCGCTATGCCCAGCCCGCCGCCAATCTGTGCGGCCTCGTCCGAAAGGATGTCCCCAAACATGTTCGTTATAACTATCACGTCGAACTCCTGCGGTCTTTTTATGAGATGCATGGATGCCGCATCCACATACAGCTCCTCGAAGGAGACGTCTGGATGTCTGGCAGAGACCTCCCTGCACATGTCTCTGAATAGGCCGTCGGTCACCCTCAAGACGTTAGCCTTGTGGACCGCAGTGACCTTCTTCCTCCTTCTGAGGGCGTGCTTGAAGGCAGCCTCAGCTATTCTCAGGCACCCCCTCTTGGTGATAACCCTGAGGGCAACGGTGTCGTCTCCAACCATGAACTCATACCCCTTGTAGAGGTCCTCCGTGTTCTCCCTCACGAACATCATGTCTATGTCCGGCCTCATGGCTGGAATTCCGGGGTATGACTTGATGGGCCGCAGGTTTGCGTAGAGATCGAACAGTATCCTCAGCCTCACTATCACGTCTGCAGCGCTCTCGCCCACGGGTCCTTTGAGGCAGGCGTCAGAGTTCCTTATGGTCTCTACGGTCTCGGCGGGCAGCGCCTCCCCCCTCCTCTTCATGCACTCGTCGCCACCTTCTGCCTCGAGGAATTTCATCCTAAAGCTCGCCGTCTCCTCCAGCGCAGAGAGGACCGTAAGCGTGGCCTCCGTCTGCTCCGGACCTATCCCGTCCCCACGCATCAGGGCAATTTTATATTTCTTTGTCATTTTCTCTTCTCCTTCTTGACCCTCTTCTTGAGATTCTGCAACAGTCCGCCGTCATTGAGGATCTCGAGCAGGAACTGCGGATACCCCCCAACGGGCAGTTTCTCGCCGTTCCTCCTCTGGATGTAACCCCCCTTGAGATCAATTGAGATGACCTCTCCCTCCCTTAATACGTCCCTGGCGTCCTCGGATATGACCGCTGGCAACCCTATGTTTATCGCATTCCGGAAGAATATCCTGGAGAAGGATCTCGCAACGACCGCGCCTACCCCGGCATACTTGAGCGCCAGCGGCGCGTGCTCCCTGCTGGAGCCGCAGCCGAAGTTCTTCCCCGCAACGATTATGTCTCCCTTGGCGATCTTTTTAGAGAAGCCTTCCACCAGCCCCTCAAGCGCATGCTTCGCCATCTCGTTCGGATCCGTAAGTACGAGGTACTTTCCGGGGAGTATCACGTCCGTGTCTATGTCGTCTCCAAAGAGCCAGACCTTACCCCTACCATTCACGTCCATCATCCCCCCATATACTTTCTAGGATCAGCCAGCCTTCCCTCGATGGCGGTCGCTGCCGCCGTCTCTGGCGAGACCAAGTAGACCTTCGAGGAGGTGCTGCCCATCCTGCCCATGAAGTTCCTGTTGGAGGTGCTTACACACGTCTCGTCATCTGCCAGGATCCCCATGTGTCCGCCCAAGCAGGGACCGCAGTTGGGGTTGCAGACGACCCCGCCGGCCTCTACGAAGGTCTTGATGTACCCTCTCCTCTCTGCCTCGAGGTAGATCTTCTGTGAAGCAGGTATCACTATCAGTCTGGTGTTCGGGTTGACCTTCTTACCCTCCAAGATCCCTGCCGCCGCCTTGAGATCCTCGAGTCTGCCGTTGGTGCATGATCCGATGAAGACCTGATCTGCCCTCACCCCGCCAGCATCACTTACGGGCTTCACGTTGTCCACTGAGTGGGGCATTGCCACCTGCGGCTCAATCTCGTCCAGGTCCACCTCTACGACCTTCAAGTAATTGGCGTCTGGGTCGCTCCTCAGGGGGGCAGACTTCACGCCCGTATACTCCAGCGTTCTCCTATCCGGGTTGATTATCCCCGTCTTTCCGCCCATCTCTATTGCCATATTGCACACGGTCAGCCTGCCGTCAACGCTCAACCGCTCCACACCTTCTCCGGTAAATTCGGCGGCGCAGTAAAGCGCGCCATCTACACCCACTCTTCCAATGATATTGAGTATGACGTCCTTTGCGGACACTCCCTTTCCTAACCTCCCTTTGAGGTCGAACTTTATGCTTTCGGGGACCCTGAACCAGAGTTCACCCGTCAAGAAGACCGCAGCCATCTCGGTCGAACCGATCCCCGTGGCGAAGGCACCGAGCGCGCCGAGCGAGCAGGTATGGGAGTCCGCCCCCACCACCAGCATCCCTGGCTTTACGTAGCTCTCCGCCAGTATCTGGTGGCAGACGCCCTGCCTTCCCAAGTCGTGGTAATTCTTCAGGCCGTACTTTCTGGCGTAATCCCTGAGCTGCTTTTGGAGCGCAGCGGTAACGGTGGAGTTCGCAGGAACTTGGTGATCTAAAATTATCGCAACGCGATCCGGATCCCATGGCTTGTCGTAGCCCACCTCCTTGAGAACATTGAGCGTGAGCGGGCCAGTGAGGTCGTGGATCATTGCCAGATCGATCTTTCCAACCACGTACTCCCCTGCCTCTACGCGTTCCCTGCCGGAGGCCCTGGCCAAGACCTTCTCCGATATGGTCATTACCATTAAAGGTCACCAAAGACCTTCGCTTATTTGTGTAAGAACCCTTAAAAAATTTCCTATACACCCATGAAACATCATGCGCCAAGGCTCTTTGCTATTGAGACCCTATTTTATGCCAAAGGAATCGGGTTCCTAACGCAAGGTTCATATATCGGAGTCAAATATATTCAGTCAAATGTGGACAGAGTGATTAACCATGTTTAGCGATCCAGTCTCCAAGAGTCTGGAGTGGAGCAGGAAGGGCTACATGGGCATGGCTCTGCTTCTCATGATAAACGAGAGGCCCCTTACCGGTTATGACGTGATGCGAGTCATGCGGGAGACCACGCAGGGCTTCTGGAAACCGACGCCCGGCGGCGTCTACCCGGTCCTGAAGAAGCTGGAGAACGAGGGCCTGGTGCAGGGCGAGTGGTCCTCAAACAAGGGCAGGAAGAGAAAGGTCTATGTAATTACAGACGATGGAAAGAAGACCCTCGAGAAGGTCATCCTAAAACAGAGCGAGATAGCCCTCGGAATAAACAGGCTCTTCGAGAGCTTCCTGAAGGACATGTTTGATCTGGATAATCCACACATCGCCCCTCCAAGCATATTCTCCATGTTTATCTCCGAAGTGATGACGGAGGGGTTCAAAGAATTGAAGGCGAGGCGCGAGACAATACTCAGCGTCATGCAGTCCCTGCAGGAATGCCTTGATGTTGTGGACACCAAGATAGAGAAGGCGAAGAAGAGGTCTATCTTTTAGCGAGGTTCAGCGCGTACTCGATTATCTTTCCGGGTATGTCGACCTCTGATACCGACATCGCCCCCTTGAACTCCACCGTGCTGTTCACCTCGTGAATGACTATCCCTTCCTTGGTCTCCATGGCATCCACGCCGAGGACGCCGCCGCCAACCGCCCTGGCCGCCTTTAGGATTATCTCCTTCAACTGCTCGCTCAGGGGGCAGACCTCAGCCCTACCGCCCCTCGCGATGTTTGTCCTCCAGTCCTCCGGCGCGGAGTACCTGTATATGGACGCCGCGATCTCGTCCCCCACCACCACTGTCCTTATGTCCCTTGGGGGTCTCTCCACCATCTCTTGGATGTAGTATATCTGGTAGAGCGGGTTCCCCATCTCCTCCCTATGCTCCAGTATCGCCTGAGCGGTCTCCCTGTCCTTCAGCGGAGCTATGAGCCTTCCCCAGCTGCCGAAGACCGGCTTAATCACCGCGGGGTAGCCCATCTCCTCCACCGCCTTCATCGCCTCCTCCTTAGTGAACGCCACAACAGTCTTGGGGGTCGGTATGCCCTCTCTGGCTAGCAGGATGCTGGAGAGGAGCTTGTTGCCGCATACGCTGGCCACGCTGTGCGGGTTGATGACGCGTATCCCCTTGCCCTCCAACGCCGCTGTGATGTGGAGTCCCCTGAAGTAGCTCACGCACCTCTCGAGCGCGATGTCTCCGAATAGGTCCCTCTCCTTTGAAGGGTCGGTCAGTGTCAGATGCAGCTCCTTCGCATCCACGGCCTTCAGATCTGCCCCCCTCTTCTCAGCCGCATTGATGAGCTCCTTCTCCTCCGTCCTTATCCTGTCATAGAGAAGAGAGAGGGACGGTGCCACCTGCTTTTACTCTCCCCAGTCTTCCCCTTCAGACTCTGCTACCTTCAGCTCAAAAGTTCCCTTTTTACTCTTTGTAACTTCAAGCTCGGCTCCGCAGTCGTTGCAGTTTAAGATCTCTCCCTCGATGACCTCCTTGGTCTCTATATCTCCGTCGCACTCTGGACATTTCAGCTTCACATAGAGTCCTCCTAGATTGATTTCGAATTAACAGTTATTTATATTTATAAATATTTCTGTAAAATTTACTTAGTCAAATGTTGACTTTTGATTTAGTACTCCACAGTAGGTTCCTTGAGAGCCTCTGAAATCAAGCGGTTCAGCTCCTCCACAAAGAGTTGGAACTTCTCCCTAGGCACCCTTGCCCCTGCCGCCTTTGGGTGCCCGCCCCCGCTGCCGCCAATCTTCTCCGTAATGGCTAAGACCATCCTGTTCAGATCCAATCTCTCCGAATGCGTCCTGAGGCTCATATCAATGAACTCCCTTCGGGTCTCGGCACCAATTCCCACTTGCGTCCCTGTCAGGGCCTTCGAGTTTATCGCGCTCTTGCTTAGGGACCAGTCGAGGTCAAGGACGTAGGCCACCTCCCCGACCACCTTCACGACCTCCTTTACCTGGCTCCTCATCTCCTCATCGCGGATCGCCTCAGCGATAGCCCTCCTAACGAGTTTCTCGTCCTGGCTTGGGAGGTTGTTATTCGCAAGGTATCTTGCGACCTCCCTCTTTAGGTCGTGGTTTCTGCCCATCGAGTCAATGGCCCGTATCAGGAGCCCGCTCTCCAGATATAGCGACCTCTTGTCCCAGTACATCAACCACTCGTCTATATTCGGAGTCCTGTCGAGGTAGTCACCGATGGCACCGTAGATGGCGACCCTGCTAAAGTCCAGCGTCAGTCTGTCCTCCAAGGTCGAGAAAGTCTGCTCTGCCGCGCTGGCGCTTAGAGAGTGGTGAAACTCCCACGGGAAGGCCTCAGGGTCAAAGTTGGGCGGAAATGGGTGGTGGTCGATGTATATCGTCTTGTGCCCGCTGCCTTTTATCCGCACGAGTTCTTCAAGCACGCCGTTAAGGGTGCGAGCCGGGAGTGCTATATCGCAGATTATCACGTCCCCGTCCACTTGCTTGATGTCCTCCGCGAGACCCGTGGGGTGCGAGAAGAACAGTTTCGCCTCCTTGTATGCGGCGAGGGCTACTGCTCCGGAGCATATGCCGTCAGAATCGCCGTGGGCAATGATCCATTTGACCATACATTTTACTATGCATAGGATAACTAAAAAACCAATCGAAAACAAAAAATGAAAATAGGGAATGGAAACGGGAGGGGAGATAGGGCGCCTGCACTAGGTCGCCTTGAAGTTCTCTGACCACATCTCGTATGCCTTTATCATGTCCTGCGTGACGCTGGGCCTCCGCCGCCCGAAGACGTACCTGAAGTCGTCCATGTTTATGGGACGTGGCCTCGAGCTCATATCCGTGATGAGACCTGACTCGAAGAGTTCACTTACCACCTTCAGCTGAACCGCCTGGCAGATATCCCTGATGTCACTTCCTGAGAATCCCTCGGAAAGTCTTGCGACCTCCTGGATGTCTACACCATCCATAACTAGCTTCTGCGTATAGAGCTGGAACATCTTCAACCTCGTATCGTAGTCCGGTACCGGGACGTAGATCCTCTTCTGGAACCTTCTTATGAATGCCCAGTCAAGAGCCCAGGGCTTGTTAGTGGCGCCTATGACGTAAACCGGCCATGTCTTGCCCTTGTCTATGATGCCGTCCATCTCCTTCAGGAACTGGTTTCTGACCCTTATCTCCCCACCAACCTCGTTGGAGTGTAACCCAAGCAAGGAGTCTATCTCGTCTATGAACACTATCGAGGACCCGTTGCTCATCGCGACCTCTCTGGCCGACCTGAAGAGCTTCGCGACGTTCTTCTCGGCCTCACCCAGCCACTTTGACATTATCGATGCCGCATCCACAGAGTAGAACGCGGCGTCTATCTCGGTGGCAACGGCCGCCGCGGTAAGGGTCTTCCCGCACCCTGGCGGACCATATAGGAGTATCCCCCTAGGATAGCCGAGCGGGAAGAGGTCTGGTCTCCTAGCGGGATAAACTATCGCCTCCTTCAGCGCCTTCTTCGTATCCTCTAACCCGGATACGTCCTCCCACCTGACGTTTGGCTTGTCCACCACCAATAGATCCTCATAAGCCGCCTTCTTTGGCTGGGCCTCCACGGCCTTGATCGCCGAGTCGGGCTTGTTAAGCGGCCTTATCTCCGGCATGGAGTAATCATCGTCCGCCGACTCCGCCGAGGAGCCGACCTGAAGAACCTTTACCCTCTCTTGGTATTCCATGGCCTTCTGGACGTAGACCTTGTTCAGCTCGTAGTTCGGATAAAGGTTCACCATCTTCAGAAGGACGTCTATCGCCTTCTGATAGTAGGTGATTGCCAATCCCTTTGAACCCTGCTTATCGAGCCTTATGGCCTCTCCGGCATACTTCTTGACCGCGGACTCCAGCTCACTTACTGCCATCGTCTGCGATTGCCCCCTCGACAGTCATTATCTTTATCAGCCCCTTCCTGGATAAGCCCTCTATTATATCTGGTATCTCAGACTCCGGAACCTTGCAGCACTTGCTGCACTCCCCGAGATCGAACTCTCCGCCGTTCGTTCTCAGATAGACGAGGACCGCCTCCTCCTTGTTTCCTACGTTCTTCCCGATATTCGTTACGACCCTCGGGGTGGGAACATCCACCGCCTCCTCGTCCCCTCCGAGCAGTATCGCTCGCGCGTACCTCTCCTCCTTGGGCGGAACGGGCAGCTCCTCCTCTATCCTGCTCTTGAGGACGTTTGACGCCTGCTCAATTATCTCCTCGCCCATCACCGAGTCGGGTATCCTCATAATCATTTCTTGACTCACGTCAATATTCATGCTTATCATTGCGTCATCAAGGATGCTTCCGATGTTTGACAACTCGTTGGAGACCTCCGGCATGACCTCCGAGAGCTGACCCGAGATCTCCTTGACGACCTCCAAGGTGGGCTTCAGCTGGGCGAAGGTCGATCCAACCTCCCTCAGGGTCTCCATCCTGAGTATGAGCTGCTCCAAGAGCAGCGTGCCGTTCGTTATCGTCCTGTGAACCTTCTTTACCTCAGTAAGCTCGTTAGCGTAAATATTCGCCCTCTCAGAATCCTTCTTCTGGAGGGCAATGGTGCAAGACTCAAAGAGCACCCTCTCCCTGCTCTTGATCTTGCAGCTGAGAATCTCTAACTTCTTCCTCTGCTGATTCAACCTGATAATCGTGTCATCCAATGCGTCCTTAAGAGGTGGAGCCCGCTTGAATAATTTCTTAAACAAGAGACTCCACCTCCTGGACTAGACTGTCTGGGGATTTGGGGTTCCTTGTAAGCCTGAAGGGGGAACTTTTGAAACATATGTTCCTACCGTTACAAGAAAAAGGGGGGTTTTTGGAGTAGCCATTATCCGCTCTCCTAGAACCCTGTCTTCTCTCCTGTAGCTACGCCCGCTGGAAGCTCTGGGAACTTCTCCTTTACCTTCTGCTCCGCCACCGTTGCGGCCTCGTCGAGGATCTTCATTGCATCCTCATTGGCACTGTCGAAGTTCAGGCTCAGACCTGCGCCCTGTCCAGCATCGACGAGTATGCTGCTGAGGGTCGTGCTAATGTCGCCGAGCTCCCTCTCTGCCTCTGGCAGTAGGGATGCAATGCCTGTTCTGACACTCCTTATCACTCCCATGGCTGGGGCGAGCGTCACGACGATGTCGCCGAGCTCCGTGACTGTGTTCAGCCTCATCACTATCTGCTCCAGAGCCATCTTGGCCTGCATCAGCATCTTTGACATCTTTCGTATCTCGGCCAACTCATTCGCGTAGATCTTTGCGTGGTCTATATCATGCTTGGAGTAAGCGTCAACAACCTTGCTGAACATCATCCTGTCTCTTTCTTGGAACCTTTGGTTGGCGATCTCCAGCTTCTGGGTCTGCAGTTGTATGGATCTTATAGCGGCGTCTAGCCTCGGCTTCAGTGCACCTGGTGGGCGAACCGATTCCCTCACCTTGGTGCCTATGCTCGGAGAGTCTGTCTTCTCCCATCTATCTACGAATTTGCTCACTTTCGGTCACCACTCTACGGTAAAATCCTAAACTTTATAAGAGTGGTGTGACCATAAAATAGTGTAACTGCAGTGCCTGTTACTTCGGTGACACCGAGTGGAGTTACAGAATAAATCCCTCGCCCAGGCTCTAACCAAGTTTGGGCTGACCGAATACGAGTCAAAAGTCTATTTAACTCTAATGCAGACCGGCACCTGCGGTATAAAAGACATAGCCGCCAACAGCAAAGTCCCGCGGACAAAGATCTATCCTGTCTTAAAGAACCTGGAGAAGCGCAAACTCGTCAGCTTCTTCCCAGTGAAGCCAGTGAGGGTCACGGGGCGAGCACCTTCCACAGCGCTGACAGACCCCATCAAAGACCTTGAGCAGGACCTCAAGCTCATGAAGAATGCCGTTATTGAGCTGAGAAAGATCCATGAGACCTCCTCGGCCGCCGACAAGCTGGAGAAGAGAGAGTATTGGATAACTGGAAATCAGGAGGACACCATAAAGCGGCTCAGAGAGCTGATCGATAACGCGTCCAAGGATATCCTGTTCACGCTAAATCATGAGGGGCTGGAGATAATATTCGAAAACTGCTATGATGCACTGAACGCGGCGTCCAGAGGCGACGTCCAAGTAAAAGTAATGATAAACGCGACCAAGCAGGACAGCGCCACCCTGCGCAGGTTCTCCGACCTGATAACCATCAAGTACCTGCCCTTCGCAGCCCAGAACAACCTCATGCTCGTGGACGGGAAGGAACTCATAATATTCAGGAGGACGGTGGTTAAGAAAACAACCACCACCATCTCGGAGTACTTCATGGGCGGAGACATCTGCACCTTCTTCAAGGATATCATGAATGGCATAGACTGGAGCACCGCCAGAGACTTTGGTTCCCTCATGCTGGTGATTGAAAACTCGTTGCTACCCGAGAGTTTCATCATCGACCCCAAGGTAAACCAGTTCCTGCCGTTCTTCTACCTGCACCTTATGGACAGCCTCTCCACGAAGATGGGCTCCAAGCTTCATCCCGCCCTCACCGAACTCGGGCGCAAGACGTTGGAGTCGGTGAAATCCTCCACGCCCTTCGTACTGTCCAACCTCCCAGATTCCCTTAACCTCTTGAGTTCGCTCTACCTGCTCTACGAGGGCGTGGAGTCCAAATTCACGTACGATGCGCCGCTGAACCTCATAACATGCGAACTCTCAGGGAACATCTCTCCCTCGTACAAGATAGCCGCCGATCGCGGATTCGGTATCCCGCCCTCTATCTGGGGCCTCTTCTTCCTTGGCCTCCTTGATATATTCGGATTTGACGCTGTCTCCATAGCGAGCGTCTACAACTCCAACGAGAACCACTGGCTGATGCAGTACAAGCTCACGAGCAGGGGACCAGGTAGGCCAGAAAAGGCTGGGGTTGATGAAAAAGAGATGGCTCCTAAGTTGGGCTAGGAACTCTTTGTGGTGTAGGACCAGACGACTACAAGTACCACCGTTACGATTGCCCCAATTATACCCGCTATTATCCAGTCCGCTTGAGCCAAGAATGGCAGAACTTCCAGTAGCCAAGGCCACACGTGCTTACCAATGTAGTACGCCGCCACTCCGACGAAGTAGCCTATCACCGCAAACGCGATTAGAACTCCAGTTCTTCCCATACATATTGCCTCCTTAACGTTTCAAATCTCTGATCCAACAAGATATAAACGTTGCTAAACCCCAGAATAAAAACTTAGGAAAATGCCCCACCATACCTTTAAATTGAAATAAGGCAATAATTTCCATGTTCAATCTGGTGATCCGATGCTCGACACTGAGTCCATTCGGAAGGACTTTCCATTCCTGAGGCAGGGTTGCATATACCTGGACTCGACGGCGACCAGTTTGACGCCAGAACCGGTCCTGAATAAGATGCTGGAGTACTACAGGGAGTACAGGGCAAACATCGAAAGGGGGATATACAAGGCAGCGCAGATCGCGACCGACGCCTTCGAGGGCGCGAGGGCGGAGATCGCCCGCCTCATAAATGCGAAGCCCGAGGAGATCATCTTGGTGAGGAACACCTCAGAGGGCATAAACCTTGTTGCCAGCGGGCAGGGTCTGAAGAAGGGCGACAGGGTCGTCACGACCATCCTCGAGCACCACTCGAACTTCATCGTGTGGCTGAGGGCCCGCAAGAGGGTGGGAGCAGAGGTAAAGGTCGTCATGTCCGACGGAGAGGGCTTCCTCGACCTCTCAGACTTTGAGCGGGCTATAAATGGCAGGACAAGGCTCGTCGCCGTTACGCATACCTCCAACGTTCTGGGCGTGAGGCCCCCGGTGAAGGAGATCGTCAAGATGGCCCATGACAAGGGCGCCCTCGTGCTCGTCGACGGAGCGCAGTCCGTGCCGCACACGAAGGTCGACGTGAAGGCTCTGGGGTGCGACTTCCTCGCCTTCTCAGGTCACAAGATGTGTGGCCCGACCGGTGCGGGTGCTCTGTACATACGTGAGGACCTGCAGGAGAAGATCGAGCCGCTCTGTATAGGGGGCGGCACAATCGAGGATGTGGGGATTGATCATTACAGGCTGAGGCAGGGGCCGTCCCGCTATGAGGCCGGCACACCTGCCATAGCCGAGGTCATAGGGATGGGGGCTGCCGCCTCGTACCTCATGGAGATAGGTATGCCCAATATAGCGGCACACGACGCTTCCCTTACCAAAAAGGTACTCGAGGGCCTCCAAGAGGTGCCGAGCCTCACCCTCTACGGTCCAAAGGACCCGAGAAAGAGGGCCGGCATCTTCTCCTTCAATCTTGGAAGATTCCACCCCCACGACCTGGCAGTAGCGTTGGACGCAGCGGCAGGTGTGATGGTCAGATCAGGTCACCACTGCGCCCTCCCTTTGCACAAGCACATCCTAAAGTTGGACAGCGGGACCGTGAGGGCATCCGTGTACCTCTACAATACGGAGCAGGATGTGGAAGTCCTCCTCAGCGCCCTCTCCGAGATATCAAAGACCATGCTGTGAGGTGATAACAATGGCGAAGAGCCTTTATGAGAACTACAAGAACTTTCCGAAGACCGACTGCGGCTACTGCGGCAATACCTCCTGCATCACAATGCTGCGGAGGTTCTGCTCGGGCGAGCTCCCCCTATCAGAGTGCATATACTTCCGGGCAGGCCTTTACAATGTGAACGAATTCTCGTGCAGTCCACCAGTTCCCCGAGGGACTCAGAAACCGAGTATATCCTACATACGCCCATGTCCCACCGACGCCGACCGCATATCTGTTGAGGTCTCCCTGCTACCGCCTGAGGGTTCCAAATATGGATACTTTGACATGATTACCCTCGACAACATATTCAACCACGCCGTTCCCGGTCTCAGGATCTCCCCCTCGCTCGGCATCGCAAGGCTGGAATCGGAGTGGGGGGACGTGATGGGCTTCTCAGAGGGACGGGTGCTGATCCGGCGCGCCTCCAACGAGAGCAGTGCCTTCTGGCAGCTGAGCAGGTTCGTACGCTCGCTCTGGGCAGCGGTTAGCTGAGACCGGTGCCGCCCGCAAGCGGACGGATGCCGGTTCCAGGCCGAATCTGCCCGAGGAGCGGCTCGCCCGCAGTGGAGTGCGCCGCTACGTGCTGCGCTGGGGAGTGCTACGCCTTCAGCCCGCCGGACTCGCTCTTCGCCGAGAAGTTGGGGTTCTGGGGCAAGCCTCTCGCCTACGCTCCACCACAGATGCCCCCCTCCTTTGAGGCAGCATCATCCTTCGATATGGTAGTTGCGACCAGGAACAGGCTATTTTCCATTACGCCCGAGACCGAGCATGGTACCGCCGTCAGGTACCTGAAAGACGCCTCCCTTATGCTCTTCATGGGAAGGGCACTCCAGGGGATCCTCAAGAGCGGCTCCAAGGATCTGATCCCCTGCTACGAGGGCGTTCTAAGAGGCAAGGTGGACGAGGATCGTACGGCTCGGCTGGAGGAAATTATCTCCGACCTGAGAAAGGCGCTACCCGAGAAGGGCTCGGCGGAGGTCCAAGCACAGAGGATGAAGGGGGTCTTCTCGCTGCATATGGCAAGCAAACTGCGGGAATGCACCTAACGGACAGCAGAGAATCCCATATCTTTATTTTACCTCCTTCCCAATTTAGTCGAGATCAACATGCGCTACTCTGTATCGGTCGTGGACGCGAAGGACGACATTCGGAGCGCCGTTGCGAAGGCTATAGACCTGATCGGGTGGAGCCCTCCCAAAGGCGAACGCCTCCTCATCAAGCCCAACATGATAAATGCAAAGACCTCAGAGGAGGGCGTCACCACCGATCCCAGAGTCGTACTTGCCCTGATCGAGATCGTGAGGGCTGCTGGGGGGATGGCAGATGTGGGCGACTCCCCAGGCAACGCCTATCCAGGCAAGGCGCGCGAGGTCTTCTCGGCGACGGGTATGCTGGACGCCATAAGGGAGGGCGGCTCGGAGTTCGTGGAGTTCGAGGGGCTGCCCCCCAAGATCGTTAAGGTCAACGGCGAGCTGATAAAGTCCATCGGTCTGGCAAGACCCATATTCGACTACAGGCTGATCAACGTGCCAAAGCTAAAGACCCATGTCCAGACCATCATGACCGGCGCGCTGAAGAACCTGGCCCTCGGCTGCATACCGGGCTCGGGTAAGGGCGTGATCCATTCGGTGGGGAGGACGCCCGATCGCATGGCAAAGGCCATGGTCGACGTGTACTCCGCCATACGCCCGCTCGTCTCCCTGAACGTCATGGATGCCGTGGTGTGCATGGAGGGGAACGGGCCGACGGGGGGAAGCCCCCTGAGGCTCGGAAAGGTGCTGGCGAGTACCGACGCCCTCGCCTTGGACATGGTCTCGTTCGCCATGGCTGGCCTAGACCCGAAGGACATCCCTCATGTGTTGGAGGCCTCCAGGCGCTCCCTCGGACCCGAGAACCTTGAGGACATCGACATTCTTGGCGACGCGTTCTCTGTGGCGAAGTTCGAACTGCCGTCAACCTTCCTCTCGAGGGTTGCCTCCCTCGCCGGATCCCTTGCGCCCACGATTAGTCCGTCGGTCTCCTTTATATCCTCGAAATGCATCGGGTGCGGCAACTGTGCTAAGGCGTGCCCTGCCTCCGCCATAACCATTGAGGGCCATGCCAAGAGAGACAAGTCCAAGTGCATAAAGTGCTACGTCTGCCACGAGGTCTGCGAACACGGCGCCGTCAAGATAAACCGTTCGCTGACGAGGTTATGGCCCTGAGCTTCGCTAGTGTTATACCATGTACCTTCCAAAGGTCTTATCCATGCTCACCGGAAGGGATGAGCCTTCGTCCTCTATGCGCTGCCTGGCTGGTGGGTTATCCTTGTAGTAGCCGTTTATCGATGCCAGGCGATCCTCGAAGGTCTCCTTGAACCTGTTCTCGAAGATGATGCCCAACTGTTTCTTGTCCATGGACTCCAGCCGCATCACCTCCTGCATCTTCTTTAGAAGGTCGTCCTCACTGGCCACCACCGGATCCCAGCCGCTCAGGTACTGAGTGTTCTGCGCCACCCACTCCATGTTCACTATGTTGTTCCAGGTCGGGCAGGGCTGGATGATCTCGATGGCACCCGCCCCCCTGTGACTCAGGCCCGCCTTGATCACCTCTTTAAGGTGCTCTGCATTGTAGGCGTAGCTCCTTGCAAGGAAGGTGTACCCCGATGCCATGCCTATGAGTATCGGATTCACGGGGTCGTTTATGTTAGGAAATGCGAGTGCCTTCGTCCTTATGCCCCTCCCCAATGTCGGTGACGCCTGCCCTTTGGTGAGCCCGTAGACCCAGTTGTTGTGAATCATCACCAGTATGTCCGGATTTCTCCTCCCCAGCGCCACAAAGTGACCCATGCCGATACCCAGGAGATCCCCATCGCCGCCGTGTACTACGACCTTCAGGTTTGGGTTAGCAATTTTTATTCCGGTGGCGAAGGGTATAGACCTCCCATGGAGCGCGTGAACGCCCGTCGCCTTTACGAAGTGGGGAATCTTACCGCTGCAACCTATCCCCGAGACCAGCACCACCCTTTTTCTGTCCATGCCCATCTCAGCAAGCGCCATCCTCAGGGCCGTAAATATTCCGAAATTGCCACACCCCTGGCACCAGTCCGGCCAGACCCCTGAGCTCCATTCGAACGACGACATCCTACTCGCCACCCCAGAGCACGATCCTCTCCTCCCCCTTCAGGATCCTCTCGTACGAGGAGGCGACCTCGTCCTCTGTCACGATCCTTCCTGTGTACTTGAGCACCCTATTCCTCACAACCATGCCACACCTTAGCCTCACAAGCTCCGCCAGCTGGCCAAGGTAGTTTGCCTCCACGTCAATAACCTGAGCCGCCTCGGAAAGGAACTTTGAGATGTAGCTACCTGGGAAGGGCTCCATCATCCTCACCTGAAGCACCGCCACCCTCCTCCCCAACCTCCCCATGGACTCTAAGGCGTCGACCGCTGCACCCTTGGTGATTCCCCACGTGAGTATCAGGTCGTCGTACCTCTCGGGTCCATGGAGCAGGGCTTTGTCCTCGTCGGGGGCCTCCTCCATGATCCTCCTGCTCTTCTCCATCCTCTTGGCGTACATCCTGTTCCTGTTGAGGGGGTCCTCGCATATGTTGCCGAGCTCGTTGTGCTCGTCACCGGAGTACCACATGGTCTCCTCGCCAAGGAAGGCCCTGGGAGAGATTCCGTCATCGGTGAACCGGAACCTCCTGTAGACCTCACCCTCCTTCAGAACCCCATCAAACCTCTTACCGCGCGTTATCTCGAACCTCTCCTCAAGGGTTGTAGTCGTCACGCAGTTTGCGACCCCCTTGTCCAGCAGATGGATAACCGGAACCTGGTACCTTTCGGCATAGTTCAAGCTCTTCACAGCATCCGCCATGGCCTCCCTGTGATCTCCAGAGGCCAGCACGATCCTGGCGAACTCCCCGTGGCCGGCAAATATGGTGAAGAGCAGGTCCGACTGGCTGTGCCTTGTGGGAAGCCCCGTGGATGGCCCTCCCCGCTGGTAGTGGGTTATCACCACAGGCACCTCGTTGTTCCCGGCCCAACTCAGCCCCTCCGCCATGAGCGAGAAGCCGGGACCGCTTGTGGACGTGGCAGACCTGGTGCCGGCTAGGGCTCCGCCTATCGCCATGGCTATAGCAGAGATCTCATCCTCCGTTTGCACGACCACCGGGTTGCCTATGATGTTCCCTGCGGAATCCCTCAACTCGAAGTTCTCCTCTATGTCGAAGGACTCGTCAGCGGCAGGGGTAATGGGGTAGTAGGTCTGAAGCCTGAGCCCGCCCATGAGCTTCCCGATTGCCACGGAATCGTTTCCGGCGACAAGAAGCCTCCTTTCCGTTCGCCTTCTCACGGCTACGGGTTCTCTCTTTACGTAAGATTTTACAAAATCACAGACCGCTTCTACTACCTTAAGATTTAATTCCGCAACCTCCTCCTTCTCCCTGAATAGAAACCCCACAGCTTTGGAGATCGCCTCCTGCTGGACTCCCATCAGCGTGAGAAGCGCGGCAGTTATCGAGGTGTTCATTGTCCTCGCTATCAGCGGGTTAGGGAACTTCAGGACCTCTGACAGAAGCTTGGAGAAAGGGATGGGCACAACCTGTGTCCCCCGGCTCCCGAGGTATTGGCTAAGAGCCTCGACGGTCTCACCTATTTTCCTCTCCAGAAGGTCCTCCTTCAGCCTCTCTACCCTTATTGGATCGAGTGAGGGTATCCTTGTCAGTGATTTGCTCGATAGGGCAGAGTCATAAACCACGACGCCGCCATCCTTGACCTCGTGGAAGTGCGTGCCCAGCGTCTCCGCATCCAGCGCCCCCAAGACGTCCACCGGGTACCTTATGCTACCTACCGGTCTGTCCGCCGCCCTTATGTGGAAGTAGCTGTGCTTTCCCTTGATGTTGGAGTGGTACTCCCTGTCTCCGAATACCTCCAGCCCGGCCATTACCAGCGTCCTGACCGCCAGCATCCCCGCCGTCTCTATGCCGCCGCCCTGCGGCCCTCCGATGACCACGTTAACGTCCAATCCTAATCACCAGCACTGGTGTACTCGTGAGCGTCATAGTCTACATGCACTTGGGCGAACAAGCCGTGGCTCTTGTGCCTGGCCCTCTCCGACCTATGGATCGTGATCCTGCAGTCGCGGCACCACATGAATTCCGCATCCTGCTTCAACTCAAAACCGTCACAGGATTCGTCTTCCTGGGATGCTTTTCCTTTCTTCTCGCACTCTCCGATGTATGCGAAAAACACATCGGGCCTCCACCACCTGCACTCCCTACAGAAAGGCATAGGCTTTCACACGGTATAGTATCCACAAATGTAAGTTATAACGGTTCTTTGCAATACTTTACGAAAGTTTAAACATCGGAACGTTCCAGTTTATCGTACAGACCAACTTGCTGGTGGTTGTCTTGAAAATAGGTTTTATCGGCCTTGGAATAATGGGACTCCCAATGGCAAAGAACCTTATGAAGGCAGGCTTCAGCCTCGTGGTTCATAACCGGAGCAGGAGGCCCGTAGAAGAGCTCGCATCCCTTGGCGCGCAGGCTGCCAACTTTGGGAGAGAGGTGGTCCAGAGGAGCGATGTGGTGATAACGATGCTGCCCGACTCCCCAGACGTGAGGGAGGTCATACTTGGAAAGGGAGGCGTTCTGGAGGGCGTTCGATCGGGCATGACGGTAATAGACATGAGCACCATCTCCCCGAGGGTCACGAAAGAGATTGCAGAGGCCCTCGCCGCAAAGGGCGCAGATATGCTGGATGCTCCTGTCAGCGGCGGTCAGAAGGGCGCGATGGAGGGGACCCTCTCCATAATGGTGGGCGGCAAGAAGGAGGTCTTCGAGAGGTGCATGCCAATATTCAAGGCGATGGGGCGGGTCGTCGTCCACGTTGGGGATCACGGCGCCGGTGAGACCGTGAAGCTGTGCAACCAGGTGATATGCGCGCTTAACATCGTCTCCATGTGTGAGGGGATCACCCTCTGCAGGAAGACCGGGGTGGATGTGGGGAAGATGATAGAGGTGGTCAGCGGGGGTCTCGGCGCGTCAAACATAATCTCAAACCTGGCGCCCAAGATCCTCAGGGGCGACATGGAGCCAGGCTTCAAGCTCCGCCTGCAGCAGAAGGACATCCGGCTTGCCCTGCAGCTCGCCGAGGAGCTCAAGCTCCCGCTCCCAGCCTCGGGTCTGGCGCACCAGATATTCCGGATAGCCGAGGCGAAGGGACTCGGCGACAAGGGAACTCAGGCGCTGATAAAGGCCTACGAGCTCCTGAGCTGAAGGTCTTTAGGATAAAAGAGCTGAAAGAGGACATCATCGTAACGGCCTTCGTCAAACCGTCCTCTAGAAGGGATGCCATCAAGATCTCCGACGAACTCTGCGTTGAGACTAGGGAACCTCCGTCGAGGAACAGGGCTAACCTCGGCGTAATCAAGCTACTCTCAAAGGCGGCGGGGGTACCCGGATCGTCCGTGTTTATAATTCGTGGCTCTACCGAAAGTGAAGGAGATTTACATAAGAGGTCTTGGTTCGGCCGAGTTTGAAAGGAGACTCAAGGACTTTCTACGAAACCGTCCAGAATATGTCGAATAAATATTAATCCAAGGGGGAAATCTGTAAATATTTATATTCACCCAGAACATGTAACGAGTGTTGGTTGTTATGGGGCTTGGCAAATACATCGCCCGAAGAGCCATCTATATGGTCCCACTCATAATCGGAATATCCATTGTGGCCTTTCTGGTGATGTATGCGGCGGGGGACCCCATCCAGCTGGCAACAGCCGGAAATCCCAGCATTACTGAGGCTCAGAGGAATGCCCTGAGAGAGTACTACGGGCTGAACGACCCAATTCCGATGCAGTACGTCAGATGGTTGGATCACTTTGTTCATGCTGATTTTGGCAAGTCCCTTTACGGCGGAAGACCGGTTAACGAGATTATCTCAACGCTCTTCTGGGAGACCATAAAGTTGCAGCTAGTCTCTATACTTCTCGCGTTCCTTATCTCCCTCCCAGCGGGCATATACTCTGCACTAAAGCAGCGTTCTGCTACCGATTACACCATTTCAAGTATCGCCATATTCGGAATATCCGTTCCAGTCTTCTGGTTGGGTATAGTTCTAATACTTGTCTTCTCCTTCCAGCTTGGGTGGCTCCCCTCAGCGGGCGCGCATGGTGCGCCATACCTCTGGCCGGTTTTTGGAATTAGAAACGAGACTCTTGACGAATTGGTTCATCTCGTGCTGCCTGCAACGGTTCTAACGTTAGCCGGGCTGGCGTACAACGTGCGGTTGCTCAGAGCAGGAATGCTCGACGTTCTTAGGCAAGACTACATAATGGCAGCAAGGGCCAGCGGGATATCTGAGCGGAAAATTCTCTATAAGTATGCTCTCAAGAACGCCATCACCCCGCTCATAACCCTCCTTGGCATCTCGATAGGTTATATGATAGCAGGTGCACCCATCACGGAGACCGTCTTCAGCTGGCCAGGGTTGGGAAGGGCTTATGTAGCGGCCACCCTCCGGCTTGACTTCCCCCTGATAATGGGAATCACCATGATTATCACCATAATGATACTCGTTGCCAATCTGATAACAGATATGGCCTATGCCTGGATAGATCCAAGAATAAGCATCGAGTAGGAGAGTCATGCTAAATGGTCGCCCTCAGAAGAAACAAAAACTCTGAAAAAACCATGAAAAGAGGCGCGAGCCAGTGGGCCGTTGCATGGAGGAGGTTCAAGAAGCACAAGTCTGGACTGTTTGGTCTCGGCATGGTAATTGTTCTCCTCGCAATAGCCGCGCTACATACGGTAATAGCCCCTTACCCTGCAAGACCCGCTCCCGACTCCTTCAAACCGCTCTACGAGGGTGAAGCAGCCCAACCACCCTCATGGAAACATCCCTTCGGCACATCTGTTATGGGCACAGATGTGTACAGCGAGGTGATCCACGGCTCTGTTTACACGGTATATGTCGCAGTTACAGTGACCCTCATTACCATGTTGATCGCAGTCAGTGTTGGTATCGTCTCAGGGTATCTGGGCAGCTACGTTGACGATGTCCTCATGCGAATAACCGAGATATTTCTGGTCTTCCCCTCACTCTTATTCATACTCGTCTTCGCGAGGCTCTATCAGCTGAGAAATCCCGAGCCCTTCTGGAACATCTTCGGTATAAACGTGCCCGCCGGCTTGACAATGGTGATCGTGATCCTCTCCATATTTAGTTGGGCCTCATACGCCCGTGTGATAAGAGGAGAGGTTCTCAGAATGAAGGAGACCGAGTACATCCAAGCCGCCAAGAGTCTGGGAGCGAGCTCCAGATGGATAATGCTCAGGCACGTCCTCCCTAACACCCTTTCTCAGATCATAGTGCTGGGGACTCTCACCATGGCCGTCGCGGTACTTCTTGAAGCTGCGGTGAGCTTCCTAGGATTCGGAGACCCCAACACGATTACCTGGGGGCGGCTCATGGAAGAGGGTCTGCAAGACCTCAGCACGGTATGGTGGGTTGAGATGTTTCCGGGCCTTGCCGTATTCCTTACCGTTCTCGCTTTCAATTTAGTCGGCGATGGTCTATCAGATGCGCTGAACCCGAGGCTCAGGGAGTAGTTCAAAATGAACATACTAGACGTGCAGAACCTCAAGACTCACTTCTTCACCGAGGCAGGCGTGGTGAAGGCCCTTGAGGACATCTCATTCACCGTCGAGAAGGGCTGCACGGTGGGGCTTGTCGGTGAGAGCGGCAGCGGCAAATCCGTCACCGCGCAGTCGGTGCTGAGGATCGTCCCAAAACCTGGCAAAATTATTGGCGGTAAAATCCTTTTTGATGGGGAGGACCTCCTAGCCAAGAAGGAGGATGACATGCGCAAGTTCAGGGGCAAAAAGATCTCCCTGATATTCCAGGACCCAACAAGCTCCCTGAACCCCCTGTTCGCCATTGGAGACCAGCTCGCCGACATCGTGATACAGCACGATAGGGTGAAGAAGGATCAGGCACTCGAACAGGTTATAAAGACGCTAAAGGTTGCAAGATTGCCAGACCCGGAGCAGTCTCTCGGCCAATACCCACACCAGTTCAGCGGCGGCATGAAACAGAGGATCTGCATCGCCAGAGCCCTGCTTCTAAACCCTCAGCTCCTCTTCGCCGACGAGCCCACCACAAATCTTGACGTGACGATCCAAGCCCAGATAATTACATTACTCAAGGATCTCCAGAGAGACCTAGGGATGACCCTTGTCATGATCACGCACGATATGGGCATAGTTGCCGAGATGTGCAAGTGCGTCGTCGTCCTCTACGCGGGCCACGTCATGGAAAGCGGCGACATCGAGACGATCTTTGAGAAGCCGCACCCGTATACAGAGGCCCTACTGAAGGCAGTGCCCAGGTTGGACCAGACCCGGAAGCTCACCTCAATACCCGGCAACATTCCCAACCTCATCGACCCGCCTTCTGGCTGCGTCTTCCACCCGAGGTGCCAGTACGCAATAAACATCTGCATGGAAAAGGTACCTCCGCTGGAGGATGTGGGAGGATCACACTTCATAACCTGTCATAGGTGGCGCGAGCTGCAAGGAGGGAGATGATAGACATGGCACAGCCACTCCTCGAGGTTAAGGACCTCGTAAAGTACTTCCCGGTATACTCGAGGGGCATCCTGATGAAGAAGGTTGTTGGTCAGGTCCATGCCGTTGATCACATCAATTTTGCCATTAACGAGTGCGAGACGGTTGGCTTGGTGGGGGAAAGCGGCTGCGGCAAGACCACCACGGGGAAGCTGATCCTTTATCTGGAGCGCCCTACATCCGGTGAGGTTCTGTTCCAAGGAAGGGATGCGATAAAGACCTTCTCGAAGGGCTCGGGCGAGGAGAAGATGAGGCTGAGGAGAGCCATGCAGATGGTCTTCCAAAACCCGTACTCGTCTCTGGACCCGAGAATGACGGTCTTCGATATCATAAGCGAGCCCTTCAAGATCCACAAGCACGTCTCTTCAAACGAATGGAAGGAGAGGGTCTACAAGCTACTTGAGCTGGTCGGCCTCGAGCCGTACCACGCCGAGAGGTACCCGCACGAGTTCAGCGGCGGGCAGAGGCAGAGGATCTGCATCGCCAGGGCACTTGCAGTGAACCCAACGTTCATCATTGCGGACGAGCCTGTCTCCTCCCTTGACGTTTCAATAAGGGCTCAGATACTTAACCTGATAATGGACCTGCAGAACAAACTGGGGATGTCCTACCTCTACATCTCCCACGACCTCAGCTCGGTCAGGCAGATCTCCCAGAGGGTGATGGTGATGTACTTGGGCGAGATCGTGGAGTCCGCAACAACGGAGAAGCTGTTCGATCGCCCCGTTCATCCCTACACGAGGGCACTGATGTCGGCGGTGCCCATCCCGGATCCAAAGAGGAAGATGAATATCATACTGCTGCCGGGGGAGGTCCCGAGCCCCGTCAACCCCCCGTCGGGTTGCAGGTTCCACCCGAGGTGTCAGTACGCCACATCGAAGTGTTCCCAAGAGAAGCCAGTCCTAGCACAGGTCGATGTGGACCACTACGTCTCGTGCCACTATTACCATAAGTTCATTTAACCAAACTAAGGTAAAATTTATATGATTGAAGTCTGGTCCACAGTACCAGTTCAATTTCTGTTAAACAAAAACAATGTTTTTCAAATATGAATATGCCTGCCTGAAATATTACATCTTTTAATCAGAAGACGTCCTCTTAGGCTCAATGTAAGCCGATTTATGATGGTAAAAATGATAGCCCTTAAATACAGTTTGTAACTAATATCTCATTACTACACTATAGTGTGTGGTTTGGTGAAAACAAAATGAGAACCAAAGAGATTTTTGCTATTGCCATGCTTGGACTAATGGTCGTTTCCACCTTTGCAATCGTTCAACCAGTGGTCGCAACAGATCAAGGCATCTTCAAAATAACCATGATAGCTCCCGGTAGTGCCAACCTGCTTAGGCGCCAGTGGGGTCTTATCATCGCCAACTCTTTCCAGTCCGTGGGAATAGACGCCAGGATGGTCTTTATGGGATGGGGTTCCGTCTATGACAGATGTCTGACACCTGTACCAGAGATGATAGGAAAGACCTACGACGAGGGCGGATATGACGCCCTGTTTATAGGTTGGACCCCTGGGGCACCTTCTACACCCTTCGCAGGGTCCTTCCAGATATACTACGGAGCGAACACGCCGCCCAACTCAAACTACTTCCTGTGGAACAACGCCACCGCCGATCGGCTGTTGGAGCTTTGCCTGACCAAGGGATACACCGCCGAGGGCATACAGGCATTCAAGGACTGGCAACTCGTACAGTACCAGGACTTGCCTGCCTCCCAGATACTCTTAACACAGGCTGTCTTCACTGCTGATAGCGCCCTCAACTTCCACGGTTTTGAGTGGATCTTTGACAATATTGGCCCGACACCCCAATTCGTAACAGGAAGGACTGATGCCGTTCTGGCAACTACGGGCGAGCTGCTCGATCTAAACCCGCCTCTCTCCAACTCTTGGTATGATACTTTGGTCTTCCACCCTATCTTCGACGGTCTGTACTACCTTGATAGCGACTACTCGTTCAAACCCTCGGTTGCCGCTGCACTTCCTGTTGTTTCTGCCGACGGTAGGGAATACACCTTCACCCTGAGACAGGGCGTGAAATGGCACGACGGCGTTGAGGTCACGGCTGACGACGTGGTCTTCACGTGGCTCGCGTACCTCAACCTGCAGTCCGGCTCCCAACAGTCAGCCTTCACAGCAGGCTACATCGGCGACGATATCACCTTCACGTGGCTCAACGGAACAACCACAAGACTGGTGATCGACCTCGAGAAGGGCGTTGGCTACTACCCTGCTACAACCGAGACGGGAACTAGAGTCGCGTCTGTAGAGGCTGTGGACACGTACACGGTTAAATGCACGATCGCAGACTTTGGCGCCCTCGGAATGCCAGCCGCCACATTCTTCCCTGAGGGTATACCCGGTTACCTTGTGCCCAAGCACGTCTTAGAGGCTGTTCCCTTCGAAGACTGGATGAACCACCCGTTCAACGCGGGTACCGGTACATACACCGTAAACGGCCAGACCTTCTCAGGGCCTATCGGTTGCGGACCTTACAAGTACGTGAGCTACGATCCGACCAGAGCGATAGTAACAACGGAGAAGTTCAACGACTACTGGAACAAGACAGGCTTGGAGTCCAAAGGCCAGTTCACCATCCAGAACTACTACGTGAGGTACATCGTGGAGAAGGACTCAGCAATCGCTGCCCTGAAGAACGAGCAGGTACACATACTTGACCAGAACTACCAGTTGCAGAGGGATTATATGGCTGGAAACCTCTACTTCGCCACCTCCTACATCCTTGCCGGATCGGGCTTACAACAGCTCGGCTACAACATGAGGCACCCCATCTGGGGTACTGGTACTGCCACGCCGCTGGGTATTCAGGACCCAACGAGAGCGGCCGAGGCTGCCAGATACGTGAGGACTGCCTTTGACTACCTGATACCCAGAGATCTGATCATCGACAACCTCCTGAGCGGCTTCGGAGATCCCGGTGCGGTTCACGTGAACCCACTCAGCCCGTACGTGAACACCGCATGCGAACCAAGGGCCTACGACCCGGCGAAGGCGAAGGAGTACCTTGCACTGGCGGGATACGAAGTGGGAGTTACGCCAGGTGGACCAGTAGCCGCGGTCACGAACTACTTCGTCAACGAACCAATCATCCTCACCGGGCAGTTCGCCATAGATCCTGTAGCCGCCGTTGAGCAGGGCGGTATCGTGGCTCTGCTCGAGATGAGCACAGACAACGCCACGTTCACCCCAGTCGCACAGACTGTAACCACAACGGGTGGATACTACCAGCTTGCCTACACGCCGACCCAGAGCGGCACGCTCTACTTCAGGGTGACGCTCACTGGAGTAGGTGCAATGACTGCTTCACAGAGCTTAGCTACCGGCCCAACATTCCCATACTCTGATATTACTACTTCAGTTGATCCGCAGACCACGCCAGCGGTTAAGTTAACCGTGGTCACAATCGACGACGCCATTGCCACCTACAGGAACCAGGTGACTGCTCTGAACACGCAGGTGTCCTCGCTGGACGCGCAGGTCGCAACGCTCACAACCGTCGCATACGCTGGCGTAATCATTGCCATACTCGCCATACTCGTCGCCGCAGTGTTTGGCATGCGGAAGAAATAACTTCCTTTTCCTTTTTTTCTATTTCTTTTTCTATTTCTATGGGTAATAATAATACGTCTTCATATCATCAGATCAACATCAGGGCAATCAAGATCGATTCGGCCAGAAGTGCCATCCCCAATATCACGAATCTCTTGCCCGTCGCTATCTGCTTCTTTGTCACTTCCTTCTGCGGTCCAGTCTCCTGATCATCCTTCTTTGAACCCTTCTTACCAAGGAGCTTCTCCAGTGCGTAAAACGAGGCGCTTGATATTATAAACCCAAATGCCCCTCCCAGAATTAACACGAATGCGCTTTCAATGAACAGGGCCAACATAAACGTGCCCACGAGGTCCATGCCCGTAAGGTACAGCAGTGACGCGATCACGAGGGTTACCACATTCATTGCAAGGAAGTCTAACGCATACCTCTTCAACGCAGGTTCCTTCAGTAACACCCGTCCACTCGGTCGTCTAAATGCTTTACTGATACCATCAACAAAAAGGGCCATCGTAATAAAAACTTTAATAACCGACCGTCGGTCTAATGCTTCTGTGCGCCGTGGTGATTCTTGTGCCAGACAAGAAGAGAGGACCATCGAAGAAGACGCCCGCTAAAGAGAAGCCCTCGAACAGGATGAAAGTCCTGATGCTGCTCTTAATCGGCATACTGGTACTCTCCTACGTGGCGATCTTCATCGTCCCCCAGAGCAATTACGTTACTCCCCCCTCCCCCTCCTCCTTCGAGCCCCACCCATGGATGTCTCTCATACCCGCTGGCGTGGAGGGATTCCGCTTCCTGAACATGACCCAGCTCTCCAAGTACCCGAACCTCTTCCTGGATCCGGTTCTGCTCTCCATAGCCGAAATCGGATTCAACATAAGCGTTTCTGAAGTCACCTACGGGCTGGACATGCAGACAAAGAACAACACGGTCGTGAGCATCATCGCCGAGGACAAAGCGGAGAGCGACAGGATCGCGATGGCTTTAGAGGGAAGCAACCTGACCACCGCAGTTTATAACAACGTGACCCTGTACAGGCTCAACATTGGGCCGATCACAAATCAGGGTGGAGCTTGGATATGCGTCTACAACCAGTCCGTAATACTGAGCGAGGGCGACATTCTTGCCCTTGAGGCCATCGAATCGGTCATAGATGCTCCCTCAAATCCCTTCTTCAGCGATGACACGTTTAAGGTGGGCTACCTCACAGCCTCGCTCGGCGAGGAGCAGTTCGCCTTCTCATTCTTCAAGTCCGGGGACAACACCCTGAAGGTGGATTGGGAGATGCGGAGCGCCACCAACTCCTCCGGGATCATGGTGCGTTATCTCTTATACTTCCCTGTCAGTAGCGATGTGGATCTCAAATACCAGGATGTGATCACGTCGGTCCTCGCCAAGGCAGGAAGCGTTCACAAGAGCGACAACGTCATATTCGGCGACTTCTCCTACTCCTCCTCCGACATAAGGGCGGTACTGATGGGCATATAACAAGGAGAGCCCACAAAGAGGGTCGCATCCTACACATCGCGAAACAGGTGGTAAAAGTTTATTATCCATCGCGAGGGGTATAAACTCGGTGGAATTCTTGGCGGTCGAGTGGTATGCAACCGTGGACGATCTCAGGATCCCTAAAAAGGACATCAAAATGATTGAGAAGTGGATCGAGGATAACAAGGAGGACCTCCACGAGATCTACCACTTTGTCCACGAGAATGAGATGGAGGGCTCAAAGATCATATACGGGGAGCAGCTGAGAGAACCCAACGGGAGGATCACCATAAGGTCCTACGAGCTCTACATCCTCTACGACGTGATCTTCATAGTCCAGAGCGAGGAGACGCAGGACTCGGAGAAGCAGGAGATAGTCAGAAACTCCACGCGCCTCGGGGTACTGGAACTCGAACGCGGGACCAAGGAGAAGTAGATCTGCAAGAGTTACTCTATGTCGTGAAGCCTAGCCGATGAGAGGGAAGACCTCTTCCTTTATGTAACCAAGGAACTCCGGCGGCTGTATCTCGCTGAAGGCCGTGACGACCGAGCTTCTGGTGACGCCAGCCACGATGCCGTACCTCCTGGACTTGAATACTATGTACCATATCGCCCCGTGGGTGAGGTAGTCGTTGTAGAGCGCCGTGTCGGCAAGGCCTGAGCCGTAGAGCGAGAGCTTGTTTATGTTGGGTATGTCCACGCCGTCGAAGAATATCACCTTGGTATCCTCAGGGTTTGCCTCGTGGAACTTTTTGAGCGTCTGGGGCGTGATCTTTGCCTCGACTATGCTCCCCGTGGAGATGAAGAGGATCTTGCTGAGCTGGTTCGCTATGTTGTTCGCCGCCCTTTTCTTCTCCAGGATGATCAGGAGCGTCCTATCCCCGTCCCTTGCGAAGAGGAAGGGTGCCTCCATCGTCTTTACCACCAGCCTCTCCCCTTCCCTGTGCTGGACGGTGAAAGCGATGTCCTGAGAGAATACCCCTTCCAGAGAGTCCGGGGCGAGCTGTAGCCTGTCCACCTCGGTGAGGAGGGGTATCTTCTGATCCTCATGGACAAACTCCTCCTCGTACCTGTAGCCCTTCAGCTTCCCGGATATAGTTGCGAGGTCCACGTCCTCCTTCACCTTGAAGACCTTGCCTGCGAGAACCATCTATAGCACCACATTTTTGTTGGTAGGTGGTGTCATATAAAAATGTGACCGCGAACCTCTTCCAAAACTGATCGCCTTAACTACTGCTCGGCGCTGTCTCCTTATCCACCCAGGCGAACCTTCTCTGGAGCGATTTTGAGTAGTAGAGCTTCCAGTCGAAGTCTATCCGCCTCCCCCAGTCCGCGTAGACCCTGGGGTCTATGTAGTTCTTCAGAGATGTGTTCAGGTTGTAGTCCCTCGTGGCCTGCATCGCCCTTATCTTCAGCTCCAGCTCCTTTAGCTTCTCCCTCTTGGCCTTCTTCTCCTTCAGCGCCTGCAGCCTCTCCTTCTTCTTGTTGAGCATCTCCTCCCATGTCTTGGGCAACTTCCTCTTATGGTTGCAGACCTTGGCAACCTCGAGGTTTGCCATCGTCGCGTGGTACTTCTTCAGATATGGCGGTGCGTTCCTGCTGATGCCCGAGCCATCGAGCACCTTCTTGGTCGTCGTGGAGGCGTGATATGTCCTGAATACCTTCGCCGTAAGTTCTGGCATGACCTCTGCCAGGTAGGCGTTGACCTTCTGGGACCTCACGCCGTTGAATATGGTCTCGTTCCCCTCGGCTATAAACTCCTTCAGGTTCCTCACCACCACCTCCGGTGGCCTCTTGGTGCTCACCCACCTGACCGCGTCCTTGCCGAGGAAGTCAAACGTAACGGATCCATCCTCGTTGAAGGTGAGGTGCTCCGCCCTCAGGGTCGTGGCGCCCACCGTATCAGCCTCGTCCTCGTCCTTCTCGTCCCCCACCCTCAGCTTCAGCACGTCGATCAGGTAGCAGACAGTAGCCACCTTCCTCGTCAGGATGTCGCGGGACCCCAGCCCCTTCACGATGTGGGACCTGACCTTGTCTATCTTCTCCTCGAGCTCCCACGCCCTGCTGAACTTCTCTATGTCCCTGACCTGCTTGACGTACGCCGTATCCGAGAGCCAGACGTACTTCATCTTGCCCCTTAGCTTGTCCCTCCAGCTCGCTATCCATAGGAACGAGGGGTCGAACACCACCCCCTTCCAAGAGCGTCCGGTGGGGGGAGCAGGCACCTTAGCGTCCGGGGAGAGGTTGAGGGTGACGTCCTCCGCCTTAATGCCCGGCTTCCAGCTACCCCTCAGGGGATGGTTGCCCCTCCCCATGAATATACATGCGGGCTCCACCATGTAGTTGCTGATCTCCATGGGCGTCCCGTTGACCATGGCGAAGCCGTACTTCTGCTTGTTCTCCTCCCTCAGCCTCTTCCTCTCGACGGCGAGAGCCTTCTTCTCCTCCTTACTCATGCCCTCCTTCCTTGCCCTCTCCGCCTCCACCCACTTGATTATCTGGGAGAGGTCGAAGTCCTCAGGTCCAACCCTCTCCTTCATCCCGAGGGCATCGCCGAAGTCCTTGAAGAAGTTCTTTATGAAGACCTCGTCCTTCGCATAGTCCGTGGCGAGCTTCCTCACCCAGGCGACGGCCATCTCCTCCTGCTCTGGCGTGAGGGAGAGCTCCTTACCCTTGAAGCGTATCCTGAAGCCCAGAGGCTTGTAGACCGGTATCAGCACGCCGTTATGGCTAAGCTGCTTTATCTTGAAATTTACCATCAACACTCGCCACGGTTCATAATCTGAGGATAGTAACAGTATTTGTTACATAAACTTTGCTCATCATATTCATAAGTAATCAAATAGAGATATGCCTTTTCATGGGATTTTATTGGTATAACTGGCTGGCGCCCCATTAAGTTCGATCATCGTCAGCACCGCGAATGATGTTTGAACTGGCAACAGATATTTGAAACAGTGAACTGATCAGCAAAGGTATGGTATCTAGAAGAGTAAATGAGTTTGTTGTAAGGCACAATTTATTGCCTGCTCGAGTCCGATGGAAGAAGAGTGCGAGTGGAGTTGGCAGGCTTTTCAATGATGTTTTCCACCTACTTGACGAGGGAGAAAGAAGAAGGCTGGCGGAACTCTTGTACGAATGGGGTATGAATGATGCAGATGATGTCATCGCAACACTGGGGATTGAGAGAAACCTGCACGGGTGCGCGGTCGCAATATTGGCTATGAACTGTGTTTTTGGAATAGAAAGCCGCATCATAAAAGAAGACAAAAACGAGGTGATAATTCATGCGACAGAGTGCCTCTGGAAGAACAAGAGAAACTGGACCCCTGAGGTATGTGCCTCGGTGGAAAGATACGATGTTGGGCTTGTAAAGGGCATAGACAAGAAAATCGACTACTGCTGCACAAAAAGAAGAAGCAAGGGCGACAGCGTCTGCGAAGTAATATTGAGAAAAACGTAGATAGGAATCGATTTTTCGATTTTACTAGAGTGGGTATCGTATTGCTTAAAAGGCATGGTATTTTTGTCGAGAGTGAGGTTTATAAGTTTGGCTCGGTGAATTGAAAAAGCCCTAAGGGGTGCAGTGAGACGACAAAGCTCACGATCTTAGAGGTCGTTCTTGAGAACTTCATGTCCTATGAGTACGCTAGGGTGCAACTCAGACGGGGGCTGAACCTGATAAGCGGTCCCAACGGCGCCGGCAAGTCCTCCATCCTCCTCGCCATCTCGGTTGCAACCGGACAGAGTTACACCGAGCGGTCAAGGAAGCTGGCCGACCTTATAAGGAGGGGCAAGGAAACCGCAAGGGTCACGCTCATCCTGAACAACAAGGCGGAGGACGGCAAACGGCCGGTACCCCTCATCAACAGCGACCTAATCTCAGTCTCTAGGTACCTAAAAAAGGACGGGACGTACTGGTTCGAGATAAACGGAAGGGAGGCGAGCAAGTTCAACATCAACCGCCTCTTCAAGAACGTTGGCATGAACCCCGACAACATGCTGATAATAATGCACCAGAACATGATCGAGGAGTTCGCCATCACCTCCCCAGAGGAGAAGCTGAAGATGGTGGAGGAGGCTGTCGGCTTCTCCCAGTACAGGAGGGCCATATACGAGTCAGAGGAGAGGCTCAACAGGATCCTAGGGGAGGAGGAGGCGACCTCGCAGCTACTGGCAAGCGCCGAGCAGACCCTTGCCTACTGGAAGGAACTGAACGACAAATACAACGAAAAGAGGTCCCTCCTTGAGAAGAAGGCTTACCTTGAGAGGGAGCTCATATGGGCCCAGATCCTCAAGAACGAGCGAGCCCTGGCACAGATAGAGGAGAGGATGCGCCTCAAGACCTCCCAACTCGAGGACCTGCGGAGGGATGTCCTGAGGAAGGAGGGGGAGGCGAAGGACCTCTGGGAGTCTTACCTGACCCAGAAGGAGAAGTTCAGATCATTACTCACCAGTAAGGAAGGCGACGAGAGGCTGAAGGAGATCGGTGTCGTGGACGAGAAGCTGGACGAGACCGTTAAGAACTACGTCGACCTTCGTGTCAAGGAGGCTATAATGCGTTACAGGACCGGCGAGCTCGAGAAGGAGTTGAAGGAGCTGAAGTCCTCGCTGGCTGAGGCCAAGGCGGCGCTGGAGGAGTCTAACAAGTTCATGGACAAGGCGGGCGACCGCATAGAGACCTCTAGGACCATGCTTGAGATCTCCGACGAGATAAAGTTCGCCAACGCGCACCTCCTCTCTCTCGGCGAGGTTCCGGACGACGCTCCCTCCATGTACCAGACCTACCTCAAGACCTACAGCGATCTGAAGCAGAAGGCGGATGTGGTCGGCGAGAACAGGAAGAAGACCATAGAGGAGCTGGATGAGCGGAAGAAGATCTGGAAGAGCGTGATGGAGCACCTGACCGAGGAGATCAATCCCACATACCTCAGTGTGCTGGGCAGGGTCGGCGGTATGGGGAGCGTCCGCCTCTCAAACATGGAAGACCCCGACCACGCAGGCATAGAGGTTACGGTGGGTTTCAGGGGTGTCTCTCCAGTGGTTCTGGACGCTTACGCCCAGAGCGGCGGCGAGCGCGCGGTCTCCACCATGGCATTCCTTTTGGCCCTTCAGGATCACCTCAAGTCCCCTGTCAGGGCCGTCGACGAGTTCGACGTGCATATGGATCCCCACAATAGGGAGTCCATGATGAGGATGCTCTTCTCATTCATGAACGAGAACGCGGATGTCCAGTTCGTAGTTATTACCCCAAGCCAGCTCAGTGCCATAGGGGAGTTCGCGAACATAATATTCGTGCAGAACGTCCACGGAAGGTCGGAGGTGGTGAAGGCTGCCACAGCAAAGGCGTAAAGAGGAGTACTACGAGGAGCTCGCCAGGATAATAAACCTCTGCCAGAGCATAAGGACAAAGAGCGACGACCCGTTCCTCGTGGACATCCCGCAGAAGCTCATGATCCTGAAGAGGTTACTCCCACAGTGGAAGCTCCTCGACGAACTGCTCATGGACGCGGAGGCGATAAAGGAGCTCTCGCTCATGGTGAAGCTGCAGAGCGACTGGGTGAAGCGGCGCGCCTCCGGGCTCTTCATAGACCCATTCCTGGTGGAGGTTAAGGTTAAGATGCTAGGCAAGGAGTCCCTTGCCTCCGCCCTTCTCTCCTCGTGGCACCCGCTCATAGCCTCCGAGCAGCTCACGCCCCGGCGACTATCCGAGGCGCTGGACTACTGGAACGTCCTCCTCCCGCTCTCGCAGAGGATGAAGGAGCTGGAGGCGGCCGAACAGATGGAGGAGAAGACCCTCACGATCTCGGACCTTATACGCCTGAAGTTCCTCTCTGACAAGGTCTTCGACGAAGAGATCAAGAGGCTTCATGACGAACTAACGGAGGAGACCAAGGGAGGTCCGGTTGACTACTGGAGGTTCATAACTCGTGACAACTACGAGGAGACGGTAATGCGGGCATACACCCTCAGCTTCCTCATCTCCAACGGGCTCGCCAACCTGATAATCAACCCCGTGGAGGAGACCACCTCAGTGGAGGCCCTCCCCGGTCCCGGCCTGAAGCGGGGCGGTAAGTCTGTCCCAATATCAATCTGGTACCAGAAGTGGAAGGAGCTCAGAGGTGTTACCAGTGAGTGAGGATCCAACAATCTCGAGGAAGCTGAAGAAGGCCTCCCAGCTCCTACTTTACCAGCACCACCGTCTGCCGGGCGCGAAGGGATGGGAGCTGAGGAAGATCCTTGGAAAGGACTACATGAAGATCGTGAAGCTGCTTGAGAGGCGACTGGACGACCTGGGTCTTGAGGTCAAGGTGGTCTACGAGGACGGCCTCGACCACCCGAGTCCCACCGAGGACGATCTCGAGCAGGCGAGGTTCTACGTACTATCGAAGTCGCCGATACAGACCGGTGAGGCATCTTTGTCCGGGTGGAGGATCGACACCCTGGCCGTCCTTGCCGCTACCCTTGCCTTCATAACATCGAAGCAGGGGAGGGCGACGAGGAGGGAGGTGGAGGACCTCCTGCGGGAGAAGTTCCCAGACTGGAAGGTGGACCAAGACCTTAACCGTTTCATAAGGAGAGGATATCTCGACGAGGACGAGGAGGGCAACCTCTTCATAGGGTGGAGGACGAGGGCCGAGATAGACAGGAAGACGTTGCTCGGGATCATTGCTGGATCGTCCGCTGACGCATGGTAGCTGGAGCACTACCTCACACCACGACTTAACCTGCCTTAAGCCGGTAGCCTAAATAGGGCGATGGATTAACCGAACAGATAATCGACCTACTTGAGTATGACCTCTTCGCCTTCCTGCAATATGCTTACCCTCACCTTCGAGCTACCTTCAACCCTCTTCCTGAACTCCTCCGGGTTACTGCTCAAGCGATGCATGGGAACCGCGATCTTAGGGTTAATCGCCAACGCTGCCTCGGTAGCCTCGGCGTTGTTCATGGTATAGATGTCCCCGCTCGGGAGCAACGCCAAGTCCACCGGTCCGAGCTCTCTCATCTCAGGGATGAAGTCCGTGTCCCCGGCATGGTATACGGTCTTCCCCCCGATCGTTATCAGGTAGCCGACGCCATATCCCTTGGGGTGGAATGGAATCCCGGGGGACCTGAAGCGTTTAATGTTGTACGCTTGTACAGCCTTGACCCTCACCTTGCCGACGGTCGCCTCCTCCCCTGGCTTGAGCGTCTTGACGTTCCCACCGATCTTCGAGGCGCAGTCCGCCGGGGCGATTACAACCGTTTCGCTCCCACTGAGCTTACCTATCTTCTCTGGATCACAATGGTCCGTGTGGGAGTGCGTGACCAGTATCAGATCCGCCTTCTCAGAGGCCTCGCCATACATCTCCAAGTCGACGTAGACGATCCTTCCCTCGGTCGTGATCTGGAAGCTCGAGTGCGCCAGCCACCTTACTGAAACAACCAAAATGCCCACCAATTAAATTTAACAAACATCACATTTTACCTTTTCTCAAGTTTAGCTCTGGGGGGCAGTTCCCCTCTGGGGGTATGAGCGCCTGAGCCTGCTCTTCAGCGCCGCCCTCTCCTCCCTCAGAATCAGGTCGATGAAGTAGTCCATGTCCTTTACCTCAGAGATCGCCAAGGTCATCATCACGGGCTTCGGCAGCCCCCTCGCCACCAGCACCAGCGCCGCCGGCAGACCGTAGAGGCTCACGAGCTCCCCGCTCTCTATGGCCGACTTGTATATTCCGCGGAACCTCTCCGAGACCTTATCGGTCTCCGCCTTCTCAGCAGCCATCTGTGCGACCTCCAGGGGGTCATCGCTGAGCAGCCCTATCTTGCTGGAGCCGCACTCCGGGCACCTCACCTCGCCCAGGAACCTCTTTATCCGCAGATTCTCCACGTACCTGAAGCAGTTCGTGCAGACCGTGACCCTCGCTTCGTTGAGGAGCCTCGCCTTCCCCGACTCGATGAGGAGCCTCCTGAGCCTGTCCGCCGGGACCAAATCAGTCTTCCAGCTGAGCATGCTGACCCCTACCCTCGATATCGGCGAGAGCGGAAGATCCCCCTCCACGACCTTTATCTCGAACCCCCCTCCCCTCATCCCTTTTATCACCCTGATCGTCCCCTCCACGTCGAGATCCTTGAAGAGGACCTCCCTCATCGCCTCCCTCCAGATGACCGTGCCCCTGAGCCCGTCAACCAGCTGGGTCATCCCAACATCGCTTATGTCCGCGTTCTTCTCCACCACCCCGAACCTCTTGGCCACGTGGAGGAGCCTCCTCTTGAAGAGTCCTGTCCTCTCCACAGCAACCTGCGTGAGCCTCTCCACCTCCTCCGGCTTCGTCGCCGTCCCCCTCAGCACCTCTGCCACGACCTGCGGTTCGATCGCCGTCTTCAGGTAGATCCTGTAGGCGTCCTGCGAGGCCCCTACGCCGCTCCCGGTCCTCTGCGTCAGGAGGTAGCCGAGCAGCCTCGATAGGGTCTTGTTTATCATAAGCCCGAAGGCGCAGCTGACTATCACGTACCCCTCCCAACCCTCCACCGTGACCAGCCTGTCCGTCGGGACATCCCACCTCCCCTCCGCCTGCTCCTTCAGTTCCCTGAGGGCCCTGACCAGGAATTCCTTCGAAACCGGGTACTCCTTCAACAATTTTTCAACGGTCTCCTCCACGGACGTTCCGCCCCTCAGCATCTCCGCGACGCGTCCCCTTATCGCCCCCACCTCCTGCGCGATCTCGTAGGGAATGGGTATCTCGTCGCCGATCCAGTCCGGTATCGCGCCAGTCGGGTCCTCCTCCCCCCTTACGTAGACGACCTCGTTGTAAACCTGGATGATCTTCCACGGCCTTCCTCTCTCAATGAACTTCACCCCAGGCTCCCCGTACTCCGCCACGAAGGCCTCGTCCAGCATGCCCACCGCCTCGTCCTTCTCCTCGTCTATGACCACGTAGTGCCTCTCCTCGGGTATCATGGAGAGGTTCTCGAAGTAGTACTTGTAGAGGGCGTCGGAGGGCCTAGGCTTTAGGACGAGCCTCTCCTCAGGAATGTACATCGCGAACCTCGGCCTCCTACCGCTCATATAATCCAGAACCTCCAGCAGATCCTCCTCCTTCAGGTCCGAGAAGGGGCATGCGCCCCTTACCACGTCGAGGATCTCGTCCAGCTTCAAGCTCCTGTCCTCAAGAAGGAGACCCGCCACCTGGTGTGCCAGGACATCCAGCGGCCTCGTCACGATCTCCACATCCTCAAGCTCCTCCCTTAGGCCCCTCCTCGCGATGACCGTGGACTCCAGCGCGTCGTCCGAGTTCATGGTGATCACGACACCCTTTGAGGTCCCTCCGACCCAGTGCCCTGCCCTGCCCACCCTCTGGAGTAGGCGGGTCACCTGCCTCGGCGAGTTGTACTGGACCACGAGGTCTACGCTTCCGATGTCTATGCCCAGCTCCAGAGAGGAGGTGCAGACGACGCCCTTGAGCTCGCCCTTCTTGAGGCTCGACTCGGTCTCCACCCTTGAGGACTTTGCCAGGCTGCCGTGGTGTATGCTCACCGGCATGTTGATGTCCCAGACCCTGAACTTGCTGGCTAAGACCTCGGCCTCAGACCTAGTGTTTGTGAAGATCAGGGTGGACCTCTGCTGGTCTATGAGCTCCTTGATCTTCCTTAGCCTCGCCGCCACCTCGGGGAAGGTGGCTAACCTCTCGGCGAGCTCAGAGTCCCTCTCGTCCGCCTCAGGGAGCATGACATCAAGCTTTGTGCTCTTTGCAACAGAGACCCTCACGATCTCGCACTCCCTGTCCTTGCCGACGAGGAACTGGGCGACCTTCTCGGGAGAACCTATGGTGGCGGAGAGCCCTATGATCTGCGGCTCCACTGCGGTTATCCTCCTCAGCCTCTCAAGCGCTATGGTGAGCTGACTCCCCCTCTTGTCGTTGGTAAGCTCGTGTACCTCGTCCACGACGACCCACTTGACCCTCAAGAGGTGCTTCCGGAGGATCCTCCCCGGGAGTATCGCCTGCAGGGTCTCTGGCGTAGTAATCATCACATCGGGGGGTGCCATGGCCTGCCTCCCCCTCTCCTTCGTCTCTGTGTCGCCGTGCCTCACGGAGACCTTCAGGTCCAGCCTGTTGCACCACCACTGGAGCCTGTCCAGCAGGTCCCTGTTCAGCGCCCTCAGCGGTGATATGTATAGGAGGCGTATCCCTCCCCTCCCACCCTCCCTTATCAGCCGGTCCAGTATGGGGAGGAAGGCCGCCTCGGTCTTTCCCGTACCAGTGGGCGCGATGACCAGGACGTTCTTGCCCTCCACTACGAACGGTATCGCCCTCTTCTGGGGCTCAGTGAACTCCCCGAACCCCCTCTCCCCTATTATCCTCTGAATGGGCTTGGAGAAGGTCGACAACAGATCGTCCATAAGTATCCGAAAAAGGGTAAAGCAAACTTCCTAATATCTTTGTCATCGTCATCGTCATCGTCATTGGAAACTCTGGTGTTGCCGCTGCTTGGCGGCTCGCAATCAGCCCCGCCACAGCAACACTTTTAATGTCTATGTTATCCACTTGCAACCATGAGAAAGAGCTTCATCTTGGTTGGAGTTTTAATAGGGATAGTGGTAACGCTAGCCACATGGTTTATCGAGACGCCCGGGCTCGGTCCCCTCGTCGGTGCGGTCAACTACGGCGTCCCGCTCCCGTGGCGTTCCGTGGTAGTCTATCCAGGCTCGCCTACGCTCATAGATTACTCCAACCTCGCAATCGACCTCGTCTTCTGGGTCGTGGTATTCGTCATCGTGGCGCTCGTCGCGAACAGGCTCGTTAAAAAAATAGGCTCCTCCGCCTCTTGGAAATGTTCTGCGAACAATCTGAAGAAATAGGATATAAGCCGAACCAGCAATATTCTCTTTGATGATACCGTTGCCTCTGGCATTCGTTCTGGCGAATGTTGAAACAGGAACAGAGAAAGAGGTGCTAGATAGTATAAAGAAGATTTCTGAAGTAAAGGCAGTGCACATGGTCTATGGCTTGTACGATATCGTAGCGATACTTGAGTCAGAGAATCTCAAGAAGCTACGGCAAATTGTGACGAAGGAAATCAGGCGACTGGATAACGTAAGATCGACCGTGACCATGATAGTTATCGAGTGAAACCTCTGAGCAGGCTTTACGTCCTCCCAGCCCGAGTCTGGGGACTTCCTGCTTTTGAGAAAGATCATCATCGGTAATGGAAAGTCTCTAATTTTACTGAGACGGTAATATGGTTGGATGGTTAACCCTCCATTGCCCTCCTCGACCAAGCTCTTTGATATAGGTGGCCCTCTGCACAGAGGAGAGTTTCTCAGGAGACCGAACCGTTTTACAGTGGTCCTCGAGTCGCAGGGCGGTGAGGTGATGTGCCACCTCCATGACCCCGGAAGGCTTAAGGAGCTCCTGATCCCCGGCGTTGAGCTGCTCTACAGAGGCGTAGGATCCGAGGGGAGAAAGACTGTGTGGGATATCGTCGCGGTTAGACGCGGCGGTATTTGTGTCGTTCTGGACTCAAGGATACCCAACAGGGTCTTCAAAGAGCTCATCGGGAGATCCGTTCTCAACTTCAAGATCCTCAAGGAGGAGTACGCCTTCGAGGGTTCGCGGATGGACTTCCTCTTGGAAAGGGGCGGCGAGAGGTTCCTCACCGAGGTCAAGGGCTGCTCCCTCTGCGAGAACGGGAAGGCACTATTTCCAGACGCCCCGACCTTGAGGGGCAGGAGGCAGATTGAGGACCTCATGAGGTGGACAACCCTCGGTGGCAGATCCCTGCTCGTTTTCATCATCCTCCGCCCGGACGCAGACTCAGTATCGCCCAACTGGAGTACCGACCCTGACTTCTCTAGGACGCTCAAATCTGCCATAGGAAAGGGTCTCCAAACGCTGGCCGTGAAGGTCTCCTTTGAGGAAGAGACTGCCGCGTTATCGTTCAGGGGCTCTGTGCCTGTCGTCGTATAAGACACGAATTCTTCGCGATGCTTCCTGTAAACTAATATAACCCCAAAAACAGAAGAAAACATCATGGTTCAAATTGGCATACTCACAACCTATGATCCCGTACCCCTCGAGGTGGAGGAGAAGGCAAGGGCTCTCGGCAGGGCCTTGGCAGAGAGCGGTGCCATAGTTATCACGGGCGGCAACGGAGGGTTGATGACCGTCGTAGCAGAGGCAGTGGCCAAGGCAGGGGGCGTAACCGTGGGCATACTTGCGCGCGAGCTGGAGGATATAGAACCGGATCACAAGTGGTACAACCCCTACAACACCGTGAAGATCAAGACGGGTCAGACCTTCACCGCCAGGAGTTCCACGGTGGTCAGGAGCAGCGACGCAGTCATAGTCGTGGCAGGCGGCGTCGGCACGCTGACGGAGACGGCCATAGCCTACAACCTGAGGAGGCCCGTCGTGGTCCTGAAGGGTAGTGGAATGATGGCTGACAGGCTGCCGAAGCTCTTCCCGGATGGCTACCTGGACCACAGGCGCCTGATCAAGATCAATTTTATAGAGGATCCAAGGGAGGCCGCTTATACCGCGGTGAGGCTTGCCAAAGGATCCTTGAGGTGACCTTACCGCCCCTTCTCCATCAAGTAGTCATAAGCCGACAGAGCTGCCACCGCCCCGTCGCCCGCGGCTATTATGGCCTGCCCATACTTCAGGTCCGTTATGTCCCCTGCGGCGAATATACCCCTGCAGCTCGTCCTCTGCTCCCTGTCCACGATCACCTGCCCGATCTTGTTGATCCTCACGAGGTGCTTTATGTAATCCAGCTTGATCTCCCTCCCGACCTCTATGAAGACCCTCTCCGCCATGAGCTCCTTTACCTCGCCCGTTTTCACGTCCTTTATAAGGACTCCCTCCACCTTTTTCTCCCCCCTTACCTCCTTGACCTCGGAGTTGAGCACTGGCTCCACGTTCGGCATCCCCCTCACCCTCTCGACGAGTATCTCGTCCGCCCTAAACCGTTCTCTCCTATGGATCGCGTAAACCTTACTCGCATACTTGGCGAGCAACTCGACCCCCTGCAGGGCAGCGTTACCACCTCCCACAACCGCCACCACCCTGTTTCTCGCCAGTGGCGCGTCGCATGTGGCGCAGGTGCTCACGCCCCTCCCGAAGAACTCCTCCTCTCCGGGCACGTTGAGCTTCTTATACGAGCTACCGCCGGTCACTATGAGCACCCTCGCCAAGAACTCCCCCTCGCTGCTGATAACCTTGAACCTATCACCAACCCTCTTGACCCTCTTAACCTCCCCCACGAGGATCTCAGTCCCAAGCTCCTTGATCTGCCGTTCAAAGACATCCGCCAAGGCGATGCCGCTCCTCTCCACAAATCCGGGGTAGTTCTCGAGGTATCCCGTCAGGAGAATCTGACCTCCGATATCCTTGCTTATCAGCAGAGTTTTCAGGAGTTTTCTTCTAGTGTATATGGCGGCCGTTATGCCCGCTGGGCCACCGCCGACAATTATCACGTCGTAGGTCTCTGCCATCAAACTCACCAGCCTGTTTTAGATTACGCGGAACCTAATATAAATCCGTCAGCATCCTCTCCGGTCCAGTCCAGCTGGGCGCCGACTGCCGGACCTGATTTTTTAAGAGAGAGGACAATCCTTAAATCCCAATGCTTTTTAAATGAAAGGCTCGTGAATCACGATGGACGTGATATCCTACTTGATAATTGGTGCGGCCGTAGTAATCGTACTGGGGTTGATAGTCTGGTTCATATTCGTATACAACAGGTTCTACACGCTCAAGAACTCCGCCGGCGCAACCTTGGGGCAGATTAGGGTCGCCATGAAGAAGAGGCTCGACATGATCGAGCAGCTCCTTGGTGCCGTGAAAAGCTATGCCAAGTTCGAGAGGGAGACGCTGGAAAAGGTTACTGCCATGAGAGCCCAGGTCGGGACGGCCGGGGCAGAGGCCCTGAGGAGCATTGACGCAGAGTCTAGGAGGCTCTTCGGCGGCATCGTCGCGGTGGTGGAGAACTACCCTGACCTGAAGACCGCAACCACGGTGACAAGCCTCATGGACTCCGTGAAGGGCATTGAGGATGAGATAGCAAGGCAGAGGTACACCTACAACAACATAGCGCAGGAGTTCAACATCAAGATGGACGTTGTTCCGTCCAACTTCGTGGGTCGCATAATCGGTATGACCAAGATGGGGTACCTCCAGTTCGAGGAAGCCGTGGAGAAGCCCCCGACTATAGCCTTCTAAGGGTAAGCGACCTTGGCGGAGACAAGACAGATACTCGCCCTGGTGGTCCTGACCCTCTCGGTGGGGGCCGTAGGCCTATTTCTTTTAACGTACGTCCCATCCCTTCTAGAGGGCGATGTGCTGGTGGACCAGTACAGCGCGGTCCTCTACCCCAACGGGACGCTCGTGGAGACCTACGTCTACAACGTGAAGTCCTCGGGGGAGTACAGGATGCTCTACAGGTCGTGGGAGGCCCCTCTGGTGGTAGGGGCATCGGACCTCGGATACCCTCATGTGGAGCTCCTGAGCGCGGCGGGGCCGGACAACACCGTCGTGTACGCCAAGGACTACCGCTCCTCCGTCTGGGTGGAGCCCCGCTACAACCAGAGCCGCTCCGTCATCTCGGCGATTCTGTCCCTGGCCGAGGACAACGAGGTGGGGGTCTACAATCCGGACAGGTTCGAGGCAGGGAGCTATACCGTCCAGTACACCTTCAAACTGAGACCCCCTGTGGAGTATGACGGCACCTACGCCCACTTGAACGTCAAGTTCGCCAGCCAGCACCTGAAGTACCGCAGCGCCACGATAACAATCGAGGGCGCCTCCAACGTCGTGGCGGTCTACCCGCACCCACCCTCCCTAATTGTCACCAACAGGGGTGACAGCATAGTTATCAGTGGCTCCTCCTCCGAGAACGAGCTCCTCGAGGTGGAGATGCTCCTCAACAGGGATGCCCTCACCTTTATTGACGGGTTCCCACAGCAGTACAGCGATGTTAGGATCCTGACAGAGCAGGCAAACACCGCCTACAACGCCCAGTACTACGCGGGCGTGGCGGTCAACACCTTGGCAAAGATAATGCTCCTCGCGACCCCCCTGATATTCCTGCTCATCTACATGGCCTACGGCAGGGAGAGGACCTTCGGCGTACCAGAGTTCCTCAGCACCGTGCCCAACAACAAGAGGAGGCCTTGGTTCGTCAATCTGGTCTACAAGGGGGACACGGTGGACTTCGACCAGAACGGGTATTACGCAACCATACTCGACCTGCACAGAAAGGGCAAGATCAAGATGACCTCCAAGGATGTCGGCGGCGGCCTGAGGATACAGGTGCTGACCACCCAGAGCGACGACGAGTATGAGACCGAGGTTCTCCACTTCCTGAACGGGCTCTCGGCGAACGGAATGGTGGATACGGACATGATCAAAACGCGCGTGACCTCCTACACCGACCACAGGAGGGCCTCCTCGCTCATGGGGCTCAAGACGGAGCTGCAGCACCTCACCAGTCACAGAAACTCCCGCGTCTCCTCGCAGTACGCCAGCAACGGTAGGAAGAGAGTCCTGCCGGTAATCCTCATCGGCGTGACACTGCTCATTGCCTCGATCGCGCTGGGCGCCGTCCTCCCCAACGTTGAGTCCTTCCTCATAGAGGCGGTCGTCGCGTCATTCATAGTAATCATACAGTGCGTCATCGCCCTCGCCTTCCCGTCGGCGCTCTTCGGCAGGTGGAAGGGGGAGGAGTACAAGGAGAAGCTCGAGTGGGATGCCTTCAAGAGGATGCTCTCAGACATGGCTGCCATCAAGAAGTATGCCCCCCAGGACCTCTCCATGTGGGGCGAGTGGCTGGTCTACGGCACCGCCCTTGGCGTGGGCGACAATGTGGTGAAGGCAATGAAGGACCTGGACATCAAGCTCGAGGAGGTTAGATACGCCCCCTACATACCCTTCATGTTCCGACCCATAGTGGTGGCACGCATCCCTGCCGCGGCGGGTGGCGGACGCGGTGGCGGGTTCGGCGGAGGGGGTGGCTTCGGTGGTGGCGGGTTCGGAGGCGGTGGCGGCGGGGCAAGGTAGGGCACCAGTCTTTTTCCATCACTTTTTCCTTCTCCCTTCCATCGACAAGCGATTATACCAGAGGCGCGAATTATTATCAGAGGGCAGAACTATGCGGGAATTTGACCTCATCGTTATTGGAAGCGGATCTGGATTGGACGTGGCCGATGCTGTTGCGGAGTCTGGGCAGCGGGTAGCCATCGTGGAGAGGGGCCCCCTCGGCGGGACGTGCCTCAACAGGGGTTGCATCCCGTCGAAGATGCTTATACACAGCGCAGACGTTATGGAGACAATCAATACCGCCGAGCAGTTCGGCATAAAGGTGAAGGGCTATGAGGTGGACTTTGCCTCCATAGTGAAGCGGGTCACCGACGATATCGACCACGACTCCGCCGAGATCGAGAAGAGCCTGAGGAGCTCAAAGAACCCAGTCCTCTTCAAGGAGGAGTGCCGGTTCATTGACCATAAGACGCTCCAGGTCGGGAACGAGACGATTAAGGCAGAGAAGGTGCTGATAGCAGCCGGCAGCAGGGCGAAGATTCCAGACATCAAGGGGCTTAAAGGATCAGGCTTCATCACCAGCGACGAGGCGCTCAGGCTGAAGGCGCAGCCAAAGGCGCTGACGATACTGGGCGGAGGGTACATCGCAGCCGAGCTGGCGCACTTCTTCGGCTCCCTCGGGACCGAGATCAACATCGTACAGAGGGGTAGGCTGCTCGTGCCCAACGAGGACGAGGATGTATCCTCGCAGTTCACCCGCCTCTCGTCTCATAGGTACAATGTACTTACAGGCTATCAACCCGTTGCGGTCTTAAAGCAGGGCGATATTTTTGCGGTCACCGTTGAGAGCGTGGAGACGAAAGAACAGAGGACCTTAAGGTCGGACCAGCTCTTGGTCGCCACCGGAAGGCCCCCCAACTCCGACCTACTAGACCTCGAGAAGACCGGCGTGAAGACGGACGAGAAGGGGAACGTGGTGGTCGACCAGTTCCTCGAGACAAATGTCAAGGGGATCTTCGCGCTGGGGGACATCATCGGGCGCTACCCCTTCAAGCACGTCGCCAACTACGAGGCCCAGTACGTCTATGATAACATCATGGACCCTGATAATAAGGTGCCCGTGGACTACACCGCCATGCCCCACGCCGTCTTCACCTCGCCGCAGATCGCGGGGGTGGGTAAGACCGAGCAGCAGCTGAAGGCCGAGAGCGCGGAGTACCTGGTGGGTGGCTACAGCTACTACGACACGGGGATGGGCAAAGCCATAGAGGACCAGACCGGCTTCGTGAAGTTCCTCGTCGACAAAAGGACGCAGAAGATCCTTGGGTGCCACATAATGGGCACGAACGCCTCGACGCTGATCCATGAGGTCCTCGTCGCCATGAAGTCCGGAGACGGCACAATAAGGAGCATAACGGGCGTCGTCCACATCCATCCTGCCCTCCCTGAGGTTGTGAAGAAGGCAGCCCAGAACCTTCAGTAGCCAGGGAAGTTCTCCACCCTTATCTTTTCAGCAGGCACCCTCAGCGCTTTTAGATGGTTCACGCAGTCCGTCACCAGAGCCGGCGGTCCGCAGACGTAGAAGACCCTCTCAGCATAGTCGGGTACCTCCTCCTGAATCATCTGGAGGTCTATATGCTCACGTCTCCCTTTCCACCCCTCGCCCGGGCGCGAGAGTGCATGAACAACTCTGAGGTTCCTATTCGCCTCCTCCAGGCGGTCAAACTCGTCCTTGAATGCTATGCTCTCCTCGCTCCTGTTCCCGTAGAGGAGGAGTATGTTGGATTCCACCCCTTTATCGGTACAGTACTTGATCATACTCCTCAAGGGCGTTATCCCTATGCCGCCCGAGATCATCCCAACCTTCGGGCGCTCGCCCTTGAACGTGAAGTTTCCGTAGGGCCCGTCTATCTGAACCGTGTCCCCAACCCTGAGTTCATCCAAGGCCGCGGAGAACTCGTGGCTCGTTATCTTCTTGGTGAACTCGATAAAGTCCTCCGTCGGGCTACTGGATACTGTCAGAGGCTTGGTCTTGCGATCGCCACCGACGGGGACCGTAATCAGCATGAACTGCCCGGGGTCGTAGTTGAAACCATCGGGTCTTGAGAACCTGAAGCTCTTGACGTCGGCGGTGCGCCGTATTATCTCCTGCGCCCTGACCTCAAACTTCATGGCAAACACCTGAGTCTACTATCAGTAAGAGGTCTTTTGCTTGAATAACTTGCGTTCCCTTGAATGATCTTCAGAGTAAAAGGGAATGGGATGAGCCTAGTTCGTTGACCGCTCTCTAGGTTGCGCTCATCCTTTTGAAGGCAAGAGTTCCCACACCTACCATAACCGCGACGAAGGCCAGCGAAACCACCACATCCTCAACGAGCGGAAAGTTGTATATCCCCAGAAGCGCCCCCCTCATCCCGTCCACAATGTAGGTCAAAGGATTGGCGCGCACCACGATCATCAGCCAATCGGGCAGTCCGCTCAGCGGATAGAGCGCCCCGCTCAAGAAGAAGAGCGGCATTACCACGAAGCTCTGGATCAGGCCGAAGCCCTCGAAGCTGCTCATCTGCGAGCCTATCGCCAGTCCGATGCTGGTGATCCCAATCGCTACGAACAGCAGAAACAGGACCAGTATCACCACCGCGTATACCGTGTACTGTATCCCAAAGAAGATCCCAAGCACCAGGAGGATAGATCCCTGGATCAGCGCGTCCGTGCACCCGCCAAGCATCTTCCCCACGAATAACGTCGTCCTTGAGAGTGGCGCTACCATCACCTCCTTGAAGAAGTCCAGCTTCTTGTCCCACACAATGTACAGTCCAAAGAATATTGACGTGAACAAAACGGTCATCATCAGCACTCCCGGAAAGATGAAGGTCTGGTACCCTGTTCCGCCGAAAGAAATCGCCGAACCCAGCCCTCCCCCGAACGCCACAAGCCATATCAGGGGGTTCACCACCGAGGAGATGATCCTCGACCTCTCCCTCAAAAATACCTTCACTTCCCTGTACCAAAGCGCGTACAGTCCAGTAAGCTCGCTCATTTGCCGGTCGCCCTCGTATACCTCTCTTCTAAGCTCTCGGCACCCTCTGCCCTTATCTCCTTGCCCGTCAGCTGCAAAAACACATCGTTCAGCGTCGGCTCCCTCAGCTCCACGAAGGATGCGTCCCCCAGATTGCACAGAACCTCCTGTATGTGTGCACCGACCTCGGAAAGCACAATCGAGACGTCGCCGTCCTTCGCCTCCACCTTGCTGACGTACGGCAACGCCCTTATCTTCTCCAAGTTGGGCTCCTTCACCTTCGCCTTTATCATGCTCTTCCCTATCTGCATCTTCAGGTTGGCGGGGGAGTCCAGCGCTATGATCTTCCCGTGGTCTATCACAGCCACTCGGTCGCAGAGCCTATCGGCCTCCTCCATGTAGTGCGTCGTGATCAATATTGTAACCCTCCCCTCCCTGGCTAGCCTCTCGATGTACTCCCAGATGTGCTCCCTCGTTTGCGGGTCTAGCCCTAATGTCGGCTCATCTAGAAGCAGTATCTTCGGCTTGTGCAGTAGGCCGCGGGCTAGCTCCAGCCTCCTCCTCATTCCTCCCGAGTACGTCTTTACACGGTCGTTCGCCCTGTCCTTTAGATCCACCAGCGTCAGCACTTCATCAATCCTCTCCCTCCTTACCTCAGCCGGGACGCCGAACATCAGCGCGTGCAGGTACAGGTTCTCCCACCCGGTCAATAAATCGTCCGAGCTCGGCGCCTGGAAGACCATTCCGATGGACCTCCTCACGTGGCCGGGCTGCTTAATAACATCAAAGCCGTTGATCATCGCGGTTCCCTCGGTGGGTCTAAGGAGCGTGGCAAGCATGGAGAGTAGAGTTGTCTTTCCGGCACCGTTCGGACCAAGGAGACCGAAGATCTCCCCCTCATCTATGGAGAGATCAACGTGATCCACCGCTACGAGGCTCTTGAATGCCTTTGTGATACCCTCGGTCTTGATGATCACAATATTCCCCCCTTCCTCGCTCAGATAATGTGCGGACGGCACTCCACAAAATCAACCTTTTACTACTATATATATTGACTGGGTGCATCAGCTCGCAGGTCGTGCCCTCGTTGCCCTAACCAGCGAGATCCTAACAAATTATATCGTGATTTATGAATATATCGATATATTTAAATATTGCTAGAAACCATCGTAATTCGATGAAAGATGAGCAAGATGAAAGACCTTCTGGAGTGCCGGGCGGGCGTGCTCAAGGCGCTATCCGATCCGGTCAGGCTCAAGATAGTGGAATTTTTGAAGGGCGGGGAGAGGTGCGTCTGCGAGATCATTCCGTTTCTTGGCAGGTCCCAGTCCACCACATCGAAGAACTTGGACATCCTCTACAGGGCTGGCATACTCGATAGGCGGGTGGACGGCAAGCGGACCCTGTACAAGATAAGGAGCCCTAAGGTCTTCGACCTACTGAAGGAGGTGGACGCCGTGGCCTTGGAACAGCTGTCGTCCTTCTCAAAGACCGCTAGGATACTGGAGGAGTCGCTGAAGAGCAAGTAATACCACTGCGAAGGCGTGGCATAATGCTCCTCGATCTGTTGCTGCCCCTGCTGGTTGCCGGGCTCACGACCCTGACCGATTACGTGGCACTGCACGTGCTCACCTGTCTAGTCCCCGCCTTCTTCCTTGCCGGCGCCATGAACACCTTTCTGTCGAGGGACACGATCGTCCGCTATCTTGGTTCGTCGGGGAGGAAGACCGTCTCATTCCCCTTGGCCGCCGTCTCGAGCATAGGTCTTGCCGTATGCTCCTGCACGGTCATACCCATCGCATCTGGGCTCTACCGGCGGGGGAGCAGCCTAGGCCCTGCCTTCATATTCCTTTGGACCGCCCCGGCCCTGAACGTGCTCACCATCGTCTACAGTGGGGCAATACTGGGGCTCGGCATGACCGTCATGAGGATCGTGGCGGCCCTCTCCACCGCCTTCATAGTGGGGCTGGTCATGGTCTACGTCTTCAGGCGCGAGGAGAGGGAGAGAGCCGAGAAGGCGAGGTCAAAGCCCTCAACAGCGGGGGGCGGCGGCCCCATAAGCTGGAGGAGATCCCTGCTGTTGCTGCTACTGCTGGTTGCTACCCTCCTGTTGCCGAACTACCTGGGGATCGGGCGGCCCTATCTGGAGAAGGTCCTGATCTTCTCGGTGCCGTTCGCCGTGACCCTGATCTACGCGTATAAGGCGTTCAAAACTGAGGAGATCAAGGAATGGCTCCACGAGACTTGGTGGTTTGTCAGGATGATCTTCCCGCTCCTCTTGGCTGGCGTGTTCGTCGTAGGGGTCGTGGGGGCGATCATCCCAGAGTTGTGGGTCCAGCAGGTGTTGGGTGGGAACGGCATCCTTCCCACTTTCTTGGCAAACCTTCTGGGCTCGGTCATTTACTTCTCGAGCTTGACCGAGTCGCCGTTCGTGAAGATGCTCATGAATCTGGGGATGGGCAAGTCGCCGGCGCTGGCCATGCTCCTGACCGGTCCGGGGCTGAGCCTGCCGAGCATGCTGGCCATAATGAGGATCTTCACCGTCAAGAAGGGAGCGGTGTACATCATCACAACCATCATCCTATCCACCCTCGCAGCCTTCGCCTTGGGGAACCTCTTCTGGTAAAATACTGATGAAACTCGCTCAGTATCTGAAAGCTTATTATAACAAAGCTCCGAGACTTCTCTGGGAAGAAGCTATGCCCAGAAAGAGTTGGTCCGAGAAGTTGAAGGACAGCAAAGGTCTGCCGGTGGTAGAAGAGATTACCGACAAGAGGAGCAAGAGGTGGGGAACAGGCACAGTGGTCATCCCCGCGCCGATGGAGGTCAACGAAATAATGTCAAGGGTGCCCAAAGGAAAGGTCATCACCATCAACGAGATCCGTTCTGCCCTCGCCAAAAAGCACGGAGCGACCATAGGCTGCCCGATAACAACAGGCATCTTCGCCTGGATCGCGGCGAATGCAGCCGAAGAGGAGAAGACGAAGGGCAAAAAGACCATCCCGTACTGGCGCACCCTCAAGGTCGGCGGTGTCATCAACGAGAAGTACCCCGGCGGGGTTGAGGGGCAGAAGCGGCTCTTGGAGAGAGAGGGGCACACCGTCGTCCAAAAGGGAAAAAAGTACGTCGTCGCCGATTACGAGAGGTCATTGGCAAAGCTATGAGCGCCGACAAAATCAAACGTCTCTGCGTTGCCCTTTGGGGCTCCTGATTTGCTACCCCACATCAGAGCTTGGTAAACCGATAGGTTTATTTTTTGGTATACCAAAAAGTATACGGTGAAAGAATGTCCGTAGTAAGCGTGAAGGTTCCAAAGCGTGTAAAAGAAGACATGGAGAAGCTCAAGGACAGGGTCAGCTGGCCTGAGGAGATACGGTCCTTCATAGCCAAGAAGCTCGAAGAGGCCAAGAACCGCGAGACCGTGGAGCAGGTGGAAGAGTTGCTCGGCACCATGCCGGTTCAGCCCAAGGGGACGGTTTCGATGCTTGTGAGGGAGGACCGTGGTAGTCATTGACGCCTCTGCGCTGGCATCCTACTCTCTGAGAGAGGAGGGATCCGAACCGATCAGGATCCTGCTTGAGAGAGGGGCCGTAAGCATAGACCTCGTCGTTAAGGAGAGCTGCAACGCCGTACTCCTGGCGCACAGGCGCGGGCTTATTAACGCAGAACAGTCCCGAAGAGCACTCAAGGTGCTACTGATGCTTGCAGATACAAACGTAAAGATGCATCCACAGAGGGACCTCCTCGAGGACGCATTCAAGATCGCTTCGGAGAATAATGTGACGATTTATGATACGCTCTACCTGGTATTGGCGAAGAAATTGAGTGCCACGCTACTATCGAAAGATGCCAAACAGATCGAAGTGGCAAAAAGAGTCGGTGTGAAGACCGTTCCCTTCTGATACCCACCGTCCAATAGTCATGTGAACTACCCCTCCCTGAAGGAAGGGGACTTCCCGCCGATAAAGTTAAATCGACAAATCGTAATTAGTAAATCAAGGGTGAAAACATGGCGGAGCAGGTGATAAAGATATTCGGGGGAGAGCCGCCCTGCGCCAAGTGCAAGGCAACCGAGAGGGTTGCCACTGCGGCCGTAGCGGAGCTGGGGCTCAGCGCAAAGGTCGTCCACATCTCGGCCATGTCGGAGGAGGCGGACAGGTACGACATCATGCTGACCCCCGCGGTGGTCATAAACGATAAGGTGATCCTGTCCGGCAAGGTCCCTACGAAGGAGGAGTTCAAGAAGATCCTCCAGAAGGAGATGGGGGGTAACTAAGATGGTCAAGGTGGAGTTCTTCACAGCCGAGCCGCCTTGCGCAGGATGCGTGGAGCTTCTGAAGATAGCCGATGTCATTGCGAAGAAGTACGGCAAAAAAGTCAACGTCGTGAAGCACATCGGTCCGTGCGACGAGTTCAAGCGCTACAACCTAACGATGGTTCCAGCAGTTGTATTCGAGGAGGGGAGGATAATGATCATGGGGGTATGCCCGGACATGGAGACTTTAACTGCATCCCTCCGGGAGCTGGGGGTGGACTGAGTGCCGCTGAAGATAGAGGTATTCACGTCCCAGCCCTCGTGCTCTGGAGGGCGTTTAATGCTCAGGCTGGTGGACGAGATAAAGGAGGAGTACGGAGACAAGGTGGAGGTAGAGGTCTACAGGGGTCCCTCCGAGAAGGCTAAGGAGTACGGCCTGGCCGTCAGCCCCGCAATAATAATCGACAGGGACGTGCGGATAATAGGAGTCTGCCCGACCAAGAAGACCCTCAGAGAAGCGATCAGGGAAGCGGGCGTCCTGTAAAGGCTAGATCTTCCGAATGGTGGGTCAGCTGCTCTAAAACTACTAACCCTTCTCTCACTCTAGCTGAAGTCCCAACGGCTTTAAGCGCTCAAAGTCTGTATCCTTCGTCTTTAAAGACTCTTCCTCTGCCAGTGCCGTAGCCGCAATCAAAAGGTCAGCATCGGGCAACATCTCGCCCTTATTTTTGAGCTTATCATACAGCGCGCAGTACCTCAGCACAACATCATTGTGGACGTCAACAACCTCATAAGCCTCCTCAAGCAGCCTTTTGGTTCTCTCCCTTTTACCGGGTCTAATGCCCCTGAGGACCTCGATCAGCGTAATCACGGAGACCCTGCCCGCCTCAAATTCCCCGCCCTTCAGCGCCTCAATAACCGCGGACGTGTCAAGTATCAAGCTCTGTTCCCCGCCGCTAACGGCCGCCCTCTCTCATCCTGAAGGATCTTCTGAACCCCTTGGACGATGCCTCGATCTCTGCAAGTTCCTCAGGCGTGAGCAGTTCCCTGAGCTCCTCATACGCCTTCTCTTGCCTAAGCCTCAGGTTCTCGCTGTAGAGTTCCATAAGGTACTCCCCCCATTCTCTATCCCTCTTTGCCCTCTGAAGGGCCTTCTTGACGCGGGGAGGAACAGAGATCGTCACGTACCTCTCATCCTTTCCGGAGCTAATTTTTAGCCACCATATAACTACATAACTATGTAACTATTTAAACACTGCGACGCAAGGTTAAACATGGAACAACGGCTACCTCTGAACAACCTACTCTATTCCTGATAAAGTTATATCGAACCGAGTCCAATTCTCCTCTGTGGTACATTATGAAGATCGAGAGGGTTCCCGGCACCAATAAGAAGCACAAGGTCTTTCTGTATGCCCTGAGCACCTGCGCCTGGTGCAAGAAGACGAAGAGGCTCCTTCAGGACAAGGGGGTCGAGTTCGAGTTCGTGGACGTCGACCTCTGCAGCGAGGAGGACCTAAAGAGGGTAAGGGCGGACATAACTAGGAGGGGCGCGGGCATGACCTTCCCCCTAGTTATTGTGGACGACAAGACGCTGGTCGTCGGGTTCCGCGAGGACAAGATTGAGGAGGCCCTTGCGGGTTGATAACCCTCGATCAGGTTAGGCAGAGGGTCGCGAGCAACGCAAAGTCCAGCGGCTACGAGCTGAACCCTGATCCTGCCTTCCTGAAGGACCTCCTTGAGGGTCTCAAGACCAACGAGGCGCGCTTCGGCTACCCCTCCTGCCCCTGCAGGATCGCCACCGGCAGGTTCGATGTAGACAGGGACATAATATGCCCATGCGACTACCGGGACCCAGATGTGGAGGAGTTCGGCGCCTGCTACTGCGCGCTCTACGTTAGGAAGGACATCTACGAGGGCAAGGTCAAGATACAGCCTGTGCCGGAGCGGAGACCGCCCGAGAAGCAGGCCAGGGCGTTCGCGGTTGCCACAGGTTCCACGCCCACTGGAGAGCCGGCCGCGGCCGTGGCAAAAGAACCATCCGAGGAATTGGAGGGCGAGGGCAAGATGAAGTTCTGGTACTGCAAGCAGTGCGGCTACGTCGTCTTCCGGGAGGAGCCGCCGTACATCTGCCCCATATGCAAGGCGAAGAGGGAGATGTTCGCCGAGGTAAAACTGAGGACGACGACCGTCTAGCTTCTTCCTCGACCGTCTTTCCTGCGCCCTCATTTCTTTACCTTTATCTCGATTTGCTTCCAGTCCTCTCTTATGCCCCTTAAGGAGGTCACAGCCCCTCCCACCATTCCTCCAAGGATCTTGACGACGAAGTCGTTCAGGTCTATCTCCTCGCCGTCAACAAGCAATTTGACGTTCAACAACTCACCTCGAAATAACATCGGTTGACTACGACAGATAAGCCTTCCGAGCGAGAAATTGCCCATCTTCTCCGGCTCTCTTGTCCATCAAGAATCTAATAATAACAACCCTGGCCTCATGGGAAGCTAGGTTCCTTCTATTTTTATAAAACCGCGCTGATTAAAAGAAGCTCGTCAGCCGTCTCTGCGTCTCCATCCCCTTCACGAGGCCCGAGACGCGCACGCCCACCCTCCTCGCCTCGATCTCGGACTCGCCGAGGAACCTCTCGAAGAGTTCCTTAACAGCCCCCCTCAATACCCCCACATCGTCCGTTGGGCTCTCAAGGGTCCTAGAACGGGTTCGGATGCTCAGGTCCTTCATGACCGCCACTATACCGACCGACTTGAAGCTGAGCCCCCTCTGCACGAGACTCTCATGGATCTCCTTGCACAGCCGGTCCGTCACCTCTATAATCCCTCGCAGATCCAGCGTGTCCTCCTTCAGCGTTGCGATCCTGCTTATGGACTCCGCCTCCCCCCTCTCTTGGACGGGCTCGTCGTCTATGCCATTCGAGGCATTGTGCAGGTAGGTGCCGAGGCTCTTCCCGAAGCACTCGATCAGCCTCTGCACGTCATAATTCGCCAGGTCACCGATGGTCTTTACCCCTAGAGCCTCCAGCCTCTCCGCCGTCTTCTTCCCCACGCCGATCAGGCTATCCGCTGGGAGTGGGGAGAGAAAGGGAACGACCTCCCCCGGTCGAACAACCGTGAGACCGTCGGGCTTCTTGGCATCCGCCGCTATCTTTGCCACGACCTTGTTGGGTCCCACGCCCACCGAGCACGTGAGCCCCTCCCTGTCCCTGACCTCGCCCTTTATCAGCTGGGCGAGCGCGGCAGCCCTCCCAAAGTCCCCCTCAACCCTCCGGCTGACCTCGAGGTACGCCTCGTCTATCCCTACCCGCTCGAAGTCGTCGGCGTTGCCCCTAAGGATCGTCGTTACCCTCTCCGAGACCTCCTCGTAGTAGTCATGATCCACCGGCAGGAATACGGCCTCCACACCCTTGAGCCTCTTCTTTGCAAGGATGATGGGCATCCCAGACCTGACGCCGAACCGCCTCGCTATGTAGTTGGCGGTGCTCACGACACCGCTCTCCTCGGTTCGTCCGGAGTAGACGCAGACCACCACGGGCTTATCCCTTATGGACGGGTTCCTTCTCTCCTCCACCTGTGCAAAGAAGTAGTCAAGATCCACCAGCATCACGACTCGGGTCTGCAAGGTCGCTACCCCAAGCATCCTCATGTATTCCATACCCATCGCCGTACTTTAAGCCCTCGTTGGAATGCATAAATAACCCCTCCTCTGAGTATAATGCACCCTGATGGATGGGCAGGGAGGGTTATGACCTCAAGCAACAAGGATCGCCTGAACGGGCTGTGTAACGTTGCTAAAAAAATTGGGGCTGTGGATGCCAGACTGATTGGAGCAGGAGATGTCGTAGTACGGAACTGGGTCCGGCTAAAATGCCAATTTGGATGCGGCGGTTATGGGAGATCACTCACATGCCCTCCCTATACCCCAACGCCCGAAGAGTTCAGGAGGATCCTGAAGGAGTACCGTTGGGCCATCCTCATCAAGTTCGATGGGCGAAGAGAGGAGGACGAGGTTCACGACCACATGATCAAGATCGAGAGGGAGGCCTTTCTTGGTGGACACTACGCGGCGTTTGGGCTCGCTGCCGGGCCCTGCCCGCGTTGCGAGGAGTGCGACCTTAAGAAGTGCAAATACCCTGACCTCGTCAGGCCATCCATGGAGAGCTGCGGGGTTGACGTCTTTGCCACCGTGAGGAAGGCGGGCTTCGATCTGAGAGTGGTGAAGAGCGAGGATGAGACCCCCTCATACTACGGTCTGCTGCTCGTTGAATAACACCCTGACGCCATAAACTTCTGCGCACCCCTGTTGGACGGCGCTCGTTTCTCCGATAAAGCTTAATAAAATATCAAACCATTTAATTACGGTGAATGGAATGAACTACGCCGAAATATCTGCAATGTTCAAGGAAGTACTCAGGTTAAAGGGGTCGCCTGTTGCCGTAAAGCTGATCAAGCAAGGCGAGAGCATCCCAGCGAACGTCCCGGAGTCTGACATACACATGAGGTACTGCAACGCCATTTGTGAGGCGAGAAATGGTAAGTCTCTGGTTCTGCCTGCCAAGAAAGACTCCTGCGGGGCCGGGGCGTCCGCACTAGGCCAGATGGAGACGCCACCCAAGATAAAGAGCGGCGAGTTACACTACAACATTGGTGGCTTTGCCTCCCCAGAGGCCGCCAAGAGGATGATCGACCAGAGGCCCGAGCTCATTGCCGGGGAAGCTGCGGCAACCGTGGTTACGCCTTTGGAGGCCACGCCCGTGGACCCGGACGTGGTGCTGGTCATAGGCCCACCGGAGTCCATAGATTGGATCCTGGTGGCATCGGTCTTCACCACTGGTGGTAGGATCTCGTTGAACACTGCCTCCTTCAATGCCATATGCGTGGACTCCACCATAATACCGTACAAGACCGGCAAGGTGAACCTCTCTCTGGGCTGCTGGGGTTGCAGGAAGAACAATCCGGACTTCGCAGAGACCGAGATGATAATCGGGATACCGTTCAAGGAACTCGATGGAATTGCCAACGCCCTCAAACAGATGTCCCAGAAGATGATCCCAGACTCGAGGAAGAAGGTCGACTACAGGCAGATCGCAAAGTAATCTCCTTCTTTCTTCTCTCCTTTTTTAACAGCATTTTTTAGCACTATAAAAATGGCATTGGACGTGCGCCCTCAGAATACCTTCAGCACCAGGTGGGGGACCACGCGCTCAACGCCCGGGATCTCCCTCAGCTTCTGAATGGTGGATGTGGCCTCTTCCGTATCCCTCGCGACGACGTATGCTGAGAAGCTCATATCCCCAGTGGTGTAGAAGACCTCCTTCAGGGAGGGTATCTTCCTGAGGCTCCTTCCCACGCCGCCTATATCCGCATCGGGCGTGGTGGCTATCTGGATGCAGAATATCGAGCTGTAGCCAAGTTTGCGCCAGTCCACCTTCATCGTGTACTTCAGGATCACGCCGTCCTGCTCAAGCTCCCTGACCACATTGCTGACTGGTTCTCGAGGCAACTAAGGTAGTCTAGGCGATGTAGCTCGGTCTGACCCCGCCCTCCTTGTTCTCCTGCTGTTGCGCAAGGGCGGGCAGAGGGATCGGAGGCGGTATGTTTAGAGATCTGGCAAGCACTATCCCCTCTAAGAAGGAGACGTTCGCTATTGTCTGGAGGATCGGAGGTGGAAGCGCCTTCTTGTCATCAAATGCCTTCTTTATCTGCTCAAGCTCACTCTTATCCCCGGTGACCCTCGCCGACCCCTTTATGGTCAGGTTAGCAACCGCGGGTATGTAGTTGACCACAAAGACGAAGTTGCAGTCCAAAATCCCCTCGGCATAGGTTAACCTAACGATGCTGATGTTGGTGGTCACTTGAAGGTTCGTGACCCCCCTCTCCAGATCCATCAGCTTCTCCCCGGAGAGCTGGCTGAGGCTTACGTTAATGTTCATTCGGGACACCACTTGAGTCAAATAGGAGGTTGCTTTTTAACCTTCCATAATATCCTTCTCTTTTACCCCTTGCGGGCGGTAGAGCGGGTGGGCGATGCAGAAGTCCACACCCTGCAGGATCTTTGATTTATCCCACTCAGGAGGACTGGCACCTCTGACGACCGGTAGCCACATCAGGTGAATTAAGAAGCGCCGCCCCTTGCGCTTCACCCTATCCCTAACCTCGAGCGAACCAATCGACTTGAAACCCAACCTCTCTAACTGCTCCTTCCTCAGCCAGCCACTCCAGTGATCCTCCAAGGCCAATGTGGCGAAGCCGGCCGCACCCTTCTCACTTTTCATCATCTCAGCCATCAACTTCCCTCCAAAATTGTGCCCCTTCGCCCTCCTTAGAACCCAGATGCAGTTCATCACAACAACGTTGTCGCCTTGGATGGGATAGCCGGACAATCCCGCGGGCGCATACTCAATCTGACCCACGACATCTCCTTTGAATAACAAAATTTTCTTGCGAAGCCCTCTTGGAATGACTGCCTTGAGATAAGCGTACCTCTTGTTGTATTTTCTGTACGGAATCGGCGCAAGACATCTGTAAAGATACTTCTCGTACTTACTCTTCTTGGTGACCTCTACAATTTCAACATCTGACATCTTCCTGCGTCCTCACATTTTTCCCTCACGCAATGGATTCTGATCAAGTTTGCTTCCTCTTCCAGCCGTACCTCTCAGTGTCGTAGAAAGGCATGCCCGAGACGACGCCCCTGCTCTCCCTGCCCCTTATGTCGATGAAGACCTCCGTCCCCGGCGCCAGCTCCACATTAATGTAGCCCATGGCTATCCCTGTCTTCAGGGTTGGGGAATAGGTCCCGCTGGTCACATGCCCGATCTCTTTGCCGCCCAGCAATATCTCGAACCCTTCCCGCGGTATTGCCCTGTCAACCATCCTGATGCCGGTGCGCCTCCTCCTCACGCCCTCCTTTGAGATCTTTAAGAGGGCATCCTTCCCGAGAAAGTCCGGCTTCTCGAGCTTGACGGCGAACTCCAGCCTCGCCTCAAACGGATTAATCGCCTCATTGATATCGTGCCCGTAGAGCGGGAATCCCGCCTCCGTCCTCAGCACGTCCCGCGCACCGAGCCCCGCGGGAACGGCACCCGATGAGAGCATCGCCGTCCACACCTTCTCCGCTCTCTCCGGATGGGTGGAGAAGATCTCGAAGCCGTCCTCCCCGGTGTAACCTGTCCTGGTGATCAGGCACTCCGCCCCCCTTACCTCCCCCCACGTTCCCCTGAACCTCTTCAACCCGGCGAGATCTGCATCGCATAGGGGCTGCAGAACCTTCTGGGCGAGTGGACCCTGCAGAGCAAACATGAAGGATCTGTCCGAGAGTTCCTCGATCTTTACATCAAAGCCCTTCAGATGCCCCATCGACCATTTCAGGTTCTTCTCCCTGTTCGATGCGTTCCAAACAACTTGGTATTCCTCCCCGAATCTGACCACGATTACATCGTCCAAGATCCCTCCGTCCTCGTTGCAGAGGAGGCAGTACCTTGCCTGGAGCGGCTGGAGGGTGGAGACCTCGTTGGTGGTTAGGTGATCCAGAAACCTCCCCGCCTCCTTTCCCTCAAAGCGGGCCTTGCCCATGTGGCTTATGTCGAAGAGTCCCGCCCGCTCCCTTACGCTCGTGACCTCGAGCACGATGCCCTCGTACCACAGCGGCATATCAAAACCAACGAAGTCGCCGATGTGACCGTGAGAGGAGTGAAAGCCAAATAAGGGGGTCCTTCTGCCCATGTGGATCGCCTCCAGTTTGATCTTCTGCCCTATTGCTAAATGAACCTATGCGTCACTCTTTGGGGTTAAACGGTGTAGCCGGGCAGCCTCCCCAGCAACCCCTTGAAGTCCTCGGATCTGAGGTACCTGAGAAAGGCCTTTACACCATCCTTATTCCTGCTCTCAGGGTTCACGACGAAGTCGTACTCCTCGTAGCCGATGGGTATGAAGCCCAGACCGTACGCTCTAGCCACACTCTTCACCCCCACGCCCGCGTCAGCCCTGCCTTGGTGGACCGCGGCGGCGACGGCGGAGTGGGTCTTAGCCTCCCACCTGTAACCTTTTATCCCCTTCACCAGCTCTGCCAGGTCCAAGCCCCTCTCCCTCGCGACAGCCTTGAGGATGTGGTCCGTGAGGATCCTAGTCCCCGACCCCCTGTTCCTGTTGACGAGGATGGTGTCGCCCAGAAGGACATCCTTTAGGTTCCTCACCCTCTTCGGGGTGCCCTTCTTCACCATTATCCCTTGGAGGCGCCTGTAGCCCTTAACGAAGCTCCCCTTAGGGAGGCCCGCCTTGATCACGTAGGGCTCGTTGTACTTGAGGCTCTCCTCGTCGAGCAGGTGGATCCCGGCAATGTCCGCCTCCCCCCTCGCCACTGCGCCCAGCCCCCCGAGGGAGCCGATATTGGCGGTCTTGGATCTGATCCCCTCCCTCCTGAAGAGAAGCTCGAGCAGAAGGTCCAGACCTGGGCAGTGGCTTCCCATCACCGTCAGATCAGCCGAGGTCACTTGGTCGAGGAAGAGGTTCACTACGACCTCCTTCCCGGAGTCGAGGAACTCCACGTCCTCCCCCACCACGATGTATCCGTCCGCCTTTGCCAGCGTCCCAATCGCCCCCGAACTAGAGAGGACGGGGTACACGCTGTTCCGTTCCTCCCTCCTTATCACGTGGACCGGCAGGAACCATCTCCTCCCCCTCGCACCGTTCACCCTCTCTGCGAGCCTGCCCCTGAGCACGCCTCTGGCACTTGGCGGTCTTCTTCCCAGCCGTTCTAGGTAGGGTCTGACGATCTGGTCGAATATGATGAGGGCCGATACAGGGTAGCCGGGCAGCCCGAATATCGGCTTGCCTTTATCCGCCGCGATTATGGTCGGCTTCCCTGGCTTTACCTGCAGCCCGTGGACAAGTATCCCGGGCTTGCACGCCTCCTCCAGCACCCTGTACACGAGGTCGCCAGTCCCGGCTGAGGTTCCGCCGGAGATTATGAGAATATCGCATCTTTCTATCCCCTCCGCGATGATCTTCTTCACGTTCTCATAGTCGTCCTTTGTCCTCCCCAGGTAAAGTGCCTCTCCTCCCGCCTCCTCGACGGCTGCCCTCAGCGAGGACGAGTTGACATCGTAGATCTTGCCAAAGGAGAGCCTCTCCCCGACATCCACGAGCTCGTCACCGGTGGAGATTATTCCCACCCTCGGCTTCCTTCCCACCCTCACGTTCCTCTTACCAGCCGCTGCCAGTATCCCGATCTCCCTCGTCCCCAGAACCGTCCCCCCTCTGAGGATCATCTCCCCCACCTGAATATCCGAGCCCGCCGACGCGACGTTCTCCCCGGGCGTCGTCCCCCTGAAGATCTTTACGTACTCCCCTGCCCTCCCGGTGTACTCTACCATGACCACCGAGTCTGCCCCCCGAGGCACTGGCGCTCCGGTGGCTATCTCAGCGCACTCCCCCCTGCGGATCTCTCTATGCACCGGCTCCCCAGCGCCTATGCTGCCCGAGACCTTGAGCCTGACCGGTTTCCGTTCCGAGGCACCCTCGAGGTCCTCTGACACAACCGCGAAGCCGTCCATCTCTGCCCTGTCGAAGGGCGGCAGGTCCACCCCCGAGAAGACGGACTCCGCAAGCACCCTTCCGCCCGCGTCCTCGAGCCTGACCGTTTCCATCCCTATCTCATTTGAGGCGCTCTTCGAGAGGATTTCCTTGGCATCCTCAATTGTCGCCAACCTGTGGAAGATCTTCCTTCCTGCGGCTTTACCTAGCACCGGAGAACCCTCCCCTGAGCAGTTCGACCTCCACCTCGTCCCCCCCCTCTACCCCCTCCATGTTCTCGGGTATGATCACCATTCCGTCAGCCTTCGTGATCGAGGAGAGGAGGCCCGATCCCGTAAGGGCTATGGGCGAGGCAATTAGCACGCCCTTTCGCCTGCTTAAGGTCACCCTGAGGAAGTGCCTGATACCCGGGGTGGTTGGTACCCTCCTCGACATGACTGCTCTGACCCTCTCCCTCTTCGGCACCTCGAGCCCCATCCACCTGCAGAGGAGAGGTACGATCAGAACCTCGAACCCGACCAGGGCTGAGACCGGGTACCCCGGTAGCATAAAGAATGGTGTCTCGCCGAGCACCCCGAACCCTGCCGGCTTACCCGGCTTTGCCGCGAGCCCGTGGAAGATAATCGCCGATTTTACAAGGGATCGGGCAACCTCCGGCACCAAATCCCTGCCACCGACAGACGTCCCGCCTATCGTGACTATGAGATCGACCCTGTCCCTCAACCCAGTGAGCCTGCCGGAGATCTCCCCAAGTTCGTCCTGAACTATTCCCTCGTCGACCACCTCGCACACCAACTCCTTGAGGAGCCCCACAATCATGGGCCTTGTGGAGTCGATTATCTTATTTGCGCCCCCTCGCTTGTCTGCATTTACTACATCAACGAGCTCGTCGCCGGTGGAGAAGACCCCAACAACCGGCCTCCTCCTCACCCTTGCCCTCCTCCTGCCTATGGATGCCAGAACCCCGATGTGCCAAGGTCGCAGGCACCCACCCTTCTTCAGGATGGTTTCCCCTGCGCGAATGTCCTCCCCCCTCGCCGATATGTTCGCGAACTTCGGGACGGCTCTGTAGACGCTGAGCATCTCGCCCCTCCTCTCGCAGTCCTCTGCCATGACCACGGCGTCCGCCCCCTCTGGTATCGGTGCCCCGGTGTACACCTCATAGCCCTCGCCCCTGCGCACCTCCCCTCCGGCTCCACCCGCCTCTAGAAGTCCTCTGATTCGGAAGACCGCGGGGTTTGAACGCGAGGCGCTGAAGCTCTCCTCCGACTTTATGGCGTAGCCGTCGACCGCCGACCTATCAAAGGGTGGAACATCGACCATTGAGACTATCTCCTCCTCCAGCGTCCTGCCCCAGGCATCCCTTATGTCCACATCCTCAGACCCGAGGTCTCTCCTTCCACAATGGATCATCACCAAATTCACTGCGTCATCGATAGCCGTCAGTTTGTGGAACCCCCGCATCCGCCTCAAGCCTCTTCCCTTGGCAAAAACCTTCTATCACTAATGTTATCCGCTACATGAAGATATGCCTTACGAGGAGGCTTGCTAGCTTCAGAGAGGTCACCCCCACCACAATGGCTATTGTGAGGATGACAAAGGCACTCGTTGCGATCATCATCAGAAGAGGCGCCTTGGTCACTTCGCCGAGCAGCATCAACGCAACGCTAGCAACCCAGGGCGTCCCCCAGACTTTGAGGCAGTTCGGTCTCGGCACGGACCAAGATCTGTACAACTTGGTTGTGGCGACAAGGATTCCCGCTGTTATCGGCACGAAATACACGATGCCTATGAGCGCGGAAGCGACCAACCCCGCCATTACTACAGCAACCTCACTGTTGAAGGAGAAGAGGGAAAAGGTTGCAGTCGAAAGCCGGAGTATGTCTAGCAGGGGCTGTAGGATCACCCTCATGATACCTCTGACTGTAGGATCAAACGCTATAGTATCCGCGACAGGTGGGCTCCAAGAGTAGTACCATGTGTTGAAGACGACCATGAAGCTGCTTCCGGCGAAGGTCTTAATGACAAGGTTCTCCCTGAAGTCCCTTAGGAACTGCACCTGAGGGGCAAGCTCCGACCCGTAGGTTGCAGTAGCTATTATGCACTGGGACCCGCCCCCTTGTGGGGCAGGCGCAACATTGAACAAGACTGACTGACTTTGTGCCCCTTGGTACTCTGCGTCCCCTTCCCAAGAAGCGTAGACGCTCCACGAACCGTTGGCGTCGGGCTGATAGAGGTCACTGTAGGAGCCGTCCGGTCCGGTCGTGACGATCCTCACGAAGGTTCCCCCGTCCGGTCTTGTGTAGGTGAGAGTAACGTTTCTTCCAGGTAATATGGGGCTCATGGATCCTGCTACCCTGATACTGTTGCCCGCGGTTATTTCAGACGGCGAAACACCACACGAAAGGGTGGTCGGGGTCTCGGTCACCACAACGGTGTAATTATACGTCTGCGCCTCAATCCCGCCCTCTTCTGCCTGATATTTTACTGTTACCACTATGGACGCATTCCCTAAAGAACTCGCATTAAAGACTAGGTTGAAATCTCTGGTCTCGTACCCGCGTAGTTTGCCGAGCGAGTGCGAGGACATGTTGAGAAACATTAAGTTGTCTGAGGCGGCGATTGTTACGTTTGTTGCATATGCGGTGCCATTGCCGCTGTTGCTTAAGGTTAGCCTAAGATTCAAAGTACTGCTGACCGACACCTGTGCATCATAGTCTGCAGAAACGGATAGGGCCGGTCTGTAGATTCCTCCTGTTGCTAGGAGCCTGATATTATACCTCAATTCGTAGCTAAAGGGCTGGTACACCCACCACCAGACATACTTGGGTTCCGAAGAGTCCCTGTACAGCAACTCGGATATGTGCCGTCCCTCGAGCCTACCGAAGAGTCCCCACGTCGGATCAACTTGGAGCCAGCCGTATCCGGGTATGTAGACCTCGGTCCAGACGTGAGCACTTTCAGCCGGGGAGGTCACCCCATCTCTGCTATAGGTCGGGCCGCTCACCTCAATGGCAGGTATCCTCGAGGCCCTGCAGAGTGTAACAAAGAGGTCGGAGATGTCCTCGCACACCCCCCTCTTGAGGGCAAGGGTCTCGACGGCGCCGTACCTCTCGGTGCCCTCTCCCGCCAGCCTTGTCTGGTACTTTGCGTAGTCGTACTCTATGTTATCCACGATGTAGTTGTAAATTGCCTTAACCTTGTCCAGAACGCTGTCCTCACCCCTCGTGAGGTTCTGGGCCAGACTTTTGATGCTCGTGTCGTTCACCTCCCAGTACCTGTCTGCCGAGGTGTACTTCAAATACTCTGATGGTATGTCGCTCAACCCTCCACTAAACGAATCGTTTATCGCCGGCGGGAGGGTAATCTTCACCACATAGCTGATGGTTATGGTCACGTTCCCTCCTGGCGCTATGGGCGAGGTTCTGAACAGAGCCCTTAGGTTTCCAGATTCATCATAAGATGTGGAAATAGGGGAGGGGTTATAGCTTACCTGTGAAACTTCCTGCCCTCCACTCTCTAGAGGGCCGGGCACCTCGAATTTGGGTGTGCTTTCGGTTGCCGAGCCTTCGTTCACAAACGTATAGCTGTAGGCAACGGCGTATTGCACGACCGTGTCCGCAAACTCCACGCCGAGGTAGTACTTTGCATCGGAACCGACCCCAAGCATCTGGCCGGACAGCACAGTGCCATCCGCCCCTTCCCTACTGCTCAGGAAGAGCGGCTCGTACTTTACCACACCAAAACCCTTCGGAATGTTGATGGTGAGCGTTACGTTCTCTTTGTAGACGCTATCCGTTACCGTCCACATCCTGAGGTTCTTCTCAGGGCCTTTGGACTCTATAACGTCCGTAGCGAGGTAACCTATCTTCAAGAGGTAGCTCTGATTGGCATAAACGTGCCTGCCTAGGTCGATGACGAGTAGCGTCCAGTTGCCCTCGACACTTGCGTTGAAGGGCAGAGGACCATATTCGTTCTCAACCGTTATTCCATACGCATCGGCCGTGTGAATGTACATGTACCAAGTACTGTAATAATAGCCTTCCATCAACAAAGGCATGAATTTGTAATTGAGGGACACTTGCACCGTCCTGCTATCGAGTACCGTAACCGTCTCGTCAAAAAGTAGTACCTTATAGTTCTCGGAGGCAGAAACCGTGGGATATGGGACGTATGATGCGATGAGAGATGTGAGTAAGAAGACTATGAGGATCTTCCTGTTCAAAATTCATCCCGTAACCATCTTCTCATCAAAATCTTTAAATCTTTTTTGCACTATCATCAAAGCCACAAACCCCTATGCCTCCATCTGGCGGCACATAATGGAATGAGGAGAAAGTTTATTATGGTTCATAACCAATCTTCTTCTATAATTTTAAGGGGGGAAAAAAATTGTCAGGACAACCGGATGAAACCGTAGATCTGGTGGCAAAGTACACCTATGGAACATGGCGTTTTCAGAAAGGGTGGAAGAAGCCACCGCACATAGTTGACGCAGAGGGCGTCTACTTCACGGATGTCTCAGGGAAGAAGTTCTTGGACTTCTCGTCCCAGCTCATGTGCTCGAACCTGGGGCACAAGAACAAGGCGGTCATCGATGCCATAGTCGAGCAGGCAAGGAAGATGCCGTACATCAGCCCCGCCTACGCCATAGACATCCGGGCGAAAGTTAGCGAGGCGCTCGTCAAGGTTCTACCGCAGGGGCTCGAGAAGATCTTCTATTCCACATCGGGCACCGAGGCAAACGAGGCAGCCCTGAAGATAGTCAGGATGTACATGAAGCCCAAGGGCGCCTACAAGGTCATATCGCGGTACCACTCCTACCACGGATCCACCGCCGCCGCAATCGCCTGCACCGGCGATCCGAGGAGGTGGTTCTCAGAACCGACGAACAAGATACCTGGCGTGATATTCGCGCCAGACTGCTACTGCTACAGGTGCCCATTCAAGCAGGAGTACCCTGACTGCGGCATCACATGCGCAGAGTACGTGGACTACATGATAAAGAATGAGGCGAACGTCGCTACCATGATCGTGGAGCCCGTAGTCGGGACAAATGGCGTCATAGTTCCCGTGAAGGAGTACCTACCGAGGCTGAGACAGATTACGGAGGAGAACGGCGTTTTCCTCATTACTGACGAGGTAATGTCCGGCTGGGGAAGAACCGGTACTTGGTTCGCGGTGGACAACTGGGGCGTAAAGCCGGACATACTCACCACAGCCAAGGGCAGCACAGGTGCCTACACCCCGCTTGGGATTACGGCCACCACGAGGAAGATAGCCGACTACTTCGAGGAGAACTACTTCGCCCATGGACACACCTACGAGGCGCACCCGCTGGCGCTGTCGCCTGTGGTCGCGGCTATAAACGAGTACAAACGCCTCAACCTAATGGAGAACGCAAAGAAGATGGGCGCGTACCTAGGAAAGAGGCTGAACGAGCTTAAGGAGAGGCACCCCTCGGTGGGCGACGTTAGGGGAATAGGCCTCTTCTGGGCCCTTGAGATAGTCAAGAACAGGAAGACCAAAAAGCCATTCAACACCCGGGCGGAGAAGGCTGCCGGAGCGCCACTGATGGTGGACAAGGTTGCTGCAGAAATGGGCAAGATGGGCGTATTCCAGTCCACGTGGATAAGCCACTTCGTGATAGCCCCGCCGCTGATCATCAACAAGGAGCAGATCGACTTCGGAGTGGACGCCCTCGACGAGGCTTTGAAGGTCGCGGACGCAGAGGTAGAGAAGTAAACTCTACCTTTTACCTCTTTTCTAAGTTCCCTCTTTAGAACTGCCTGTGGTTCTCCCTTCCAAACCCTTTGCGAACTCGCGGTATCTCTTCTTGAGTCTGCCCAGCAACTTCTCGTCGGCAGTATAGAACTCCGCCCTCTCCATCATTGCAAGTGCGATGTAAGAGGCGTCGTAGATCGTTATATTATTCTCATCGGCGATCTCCACAGCCCTCCTAGCACAATCCCCCCTCAACGAGTAAAGATCAAACGAGAAGGCCTCCAGTGCCTCGGATATCCCTTTCAGCTCAGTCACCGTGAAAAGCCCCTTGTAGCGCAGGGAATTCATAACCTCGAACAACAAAAGTTCTGGCGCGGCGATCTCAAATTCTCCCTCGATGTACCCGTCCCTTATTGCCAATGCCTCCTCGGATCCCTCCTCCTCCACGAACCACTTGATCACAACACTGGCGTCCACGACTACCCTAGGCATTCCTCTCCTCCCTGAACTTCCTCACGATCTCCTCCGCCTTCGCCTCTCCCTTTGTCTTCCTCCTCAGCCTCTCATTTATCAGAACTGCTCTGGCAAGGTTCTTCCCGCGATCCTCCCTGATCCTCTTCCTTACAGTCTGCCTGATGAACTCGCTCCAGTTGATCTCGAGGGACTCCATCATCCTCTTCGTCTCCTCGTCCACCCTTACCGTAATTACAGTCATACTTGTATTACTGTATATACTGGAATAAAAGCCTTACCCGCTAAATCCTCGGGCTTAGTGCACGGGAAGACACTAGGTCTCCTGGGCCTTCGTCAGCGCCACATCGGAGATGATCATAGCCGGCAGCAGCGTCGGGACCCTTACCTCCCACCACCTGACCCACCTCCTCTCCCTGCCCATCGCCTTCACCGAACCGAACATCCTGAGCAGGTTGTCGCTGACCCTAACGCCCTTCAGACCACCCTTGATCTCCCCCTTCTCCACCAGGAAGGTACCGTCCCTGCATATTGTGGAGAAGTCCCCGGTGCTGTAGTTTTGGAACCTCGTGTACCAGTTGCTGACCATGTAGACGCCGCTGCCCAGCTCCCTCAATGCCTCCTCGAACGAGAGGATTCCCTCGCCTACGACCAAGTTCCAGGGGGATGGTTCTATCCAGCCCGCGTTCCCTGTACCCTCTGTTTTGAACTTCCTCGCAGTTACGGAGTTGTGGAGGTACGTCCTCAGCGTGCCTTTGTCCAACAGAACCGTCCTCTTGGTAGGGACTCCCTCAGCGTCAAAGACTCTAGAACCGAGCCCCTCGTCCCACGGACCATCATCCACCATCGTTAGGTTCTCAGAGACCACCCTCCGTCCAAGCTTTCCAGCAAGGCAAGAATATCCAGCCTCCACATCAAAGGCCGAGCACGCATTGCCCACGCGCTCGATGAGATTTGCGCCTATTATGGGACCAAAGAGCACGTTATATCTGCCCTCCGTCCATTCTGCGTGGTTCCTGCTGTACCTGACTATCCTTCCTGCCTCTCCGCCCGCCTCCTCCGCCCTCAGTCCCTTCATCCTGGTTCCGCAGCTGAGACCTTGGCCAGATGCCTCGCCCCCGAATGCCCTCACGTTGAGTTCGTAGGCGAACCTCTCATCGTAGCCCTCCGCTCCGTTGCTCCCCATCAGGCCACATCGCACAACGTCCGCCGTGAAGACGCCAGAGACCCTCTCCACCCCCTCTCTGACTGCGGCGTTGATGGCAAGACTCACACTGTTGTTTATGCCGTCCGGGTCTATCCTCTCCTTCGTAAGCCTATCCGGGAATTTCCTGCCTGCCGGCAGCGGCGCCATCTCCTTAGCCTCTGGCACGAGGGTCGCCTCCTTCACGATCCTGTCGATGGTGTTCCTGAACGCGCCCTCCGATATGTCCTCGAACCTGCTGATCAGCCTCCTCCTTCCGAATACTGCGAGAAGGTCGGCGCTGATCAGGCTCCAGTTCTGTACGACCGTGACCTTGTTGTTGCTGAACCTGACCATCATCCTCTCCCTGTGAACCGGGAGGACGATGGCCTCGTCGGCGCCCCTCCCCCTCATCTCCTTGATTATCCCCTCGCCTATTCCAAGAAGCTTGTCCTTCATTATTGGCAGGTCCCCATCAGTGCCTTAGGTTATTTGTCTCCTGTATTTTAATCTTTGACCCGTCATAAATCTTGGCCAAAATGGCATTCGCACCACTTGAGCGCAATCAGAGTTTAAATAGACTTCCGCCCAAATAGTTCGTTATGTCAATTGAAAACTCCAAGAGGATAGTCACCTCCGAGTCGGTGGCAGAGGGACACCCGGATAAGGTCGCAGACCAAATTTCTGACACAGTTTTAGATGCGATATTGGCAAAAGATCCGGAGGCCAGGGTAGACTGCGAGACCCTCATCATGCAGGGAATGATAGTTGTCACGGGTCAGATAACGACGAAATGTTATGTGGATATACCTGCCGTGATACGCTCAAAGCTCAAGGAGATAGGTCTCAACGACGCGAAGGACGGTCTTGACTGGAGGACCTGCGGAATCCTGACCTCTATCACGGAGCAGTCGCCTGACATCTCGCGGGGGGTCACGCAGACCCCCGGTCATGAACAGGGCGCCGGGGACCAGGGGGTGATGTTTGGGTACGCCTGCGACGAAACACCTGAGATGATGCCGATGCCAATCATGCTATCCCACGCCTTGGTCAAGAGACTCGCAGAGTGCAGGAAAAAGAGGATGCTCCCTTACCTGAGACCTGACGGAAAGTCACAGGTCAGCATCGAGTACGAGAACGGCAGGCCAAAGAGGGCCACTGCTGTCGTAATAGCCGCACAGCACAGCGATGATGTGGGTACCGAGAGGCTGAGGAAGGACATCGAGGAGAAGGTCGTAAGGGAGGTTATGCCGAAAAAAATCATGGACAAGGACACCTTGATAGTCATCAACGGAACCGGGAGGTTTGTGATAGGCGGGACGCTCGCGGACTCTGGCCTTACGGGCAGGAAGACTCAGGTCGACTCCTACGGCGGGACCGCGAAGCACGGTGGTGGCTGCTTCTCAGGGAAGGACCCGTCAAAGGTTGACAGGTCCGGGTCATACATGTGCAGGTACATCGCCAAGAACATAGTTGCGGCAGGCCTCGCCTCGAGATGCGAGGTGCACCTTGCCTACGCCATCGGCCTTGCAAAGCCCGTTGCCTTCTCCGTCGAGACCTTCGGAACTGGTAAGTATCCGGACGAGGTTCTGCTAAGGGCATGCGAGAGGCTTTTTGACCTAAGACCAAGGGCGATAATAGATGCGCTACAGCTCCTCAGGCCGATTTACGCCCAGACCGCTGTCTACGGACACTTTGGAAGAAAGGAGTTCCCATGGGAGAAGACCGACTCGGTGCAGAGGCTACTGGATGCCGTCAAGCAAGGCTGATTCAAGCGATTTCCACTTCCCACTTCCCGCTTCTCTTCTTTTATTCCGACCTTGATAGCCCTCTGCGGGCTGTACCTCGAGACTTGGATACAAGACGAAACATTTTATATCAAACGATGGAATAGAGTAAAAGAAGGCCGTTTCGGTCGATATCATGCTGTGAAAGGTCGATCATCATGAAGGTCACAGTCTCCGCACCCGGCAAAGTAACCCTGTTCGGGGAGCATGCAGTTGTTTATGGTAAGCCGGCTCTGGTCAGCGCCATAGACAGAAGGGTTCACGTCACCGTGGAGGAGAGGAGCGACTCCTCGATAAAGGTCTCCGCCCTCGACCTGCATATACCTGGCCTCATACTGACATTCAAGGAGGGCTCCAAAGATCTGGTCGTGGAGACTGACTACAACCGTATAGCGGGCGCCATGAGCTACGTCCGAAAGGCGATAGAACTAGCCTCCAAACATATCGAGAAGAGACAGGGCGTAAACGTTACCATAAGGTCCGAGATGCCCGTGGGTGCCGGTCTAGGAACATCGGCAGCCATAGCCGTTGGTACGGTCGCCGCCTACACCCGCCTGCTGGGTCACGAGCTGAAGGCGGAGGAGGTAGCGCGGCTCGGCCATGCCACCGAATTCGAGGTGCAGGGCGCCGCCAGCCCGATGGACACCGCCATCTCCACGTACGGCGGCACAATCTACCTGCGGCCGACGAGGCCCGATCCCTACATAGAGAGGCTGAAGATCTCATTCCCGCTGCCGTCCATTATTGGCTACACCGAACGCGAGGCTAGGACCGGAGAGCTCCTGAAGAGGGTGCGTGAACTGAGGAAGGCTCATCCCGCTGCCGTGGATTCGATCCTGAGCACCATCCACGAGATAGTTGAGGAGGCAAGGATCGCCCTAGTGAAGGGTGATCTCGTATCCCTAGGGGTCCTCATGAACATGAACCACGGTCAGCTCGAGTCCCTAGGGGTCTCTTCCAGAAGGCTGAACGACATGGTCTACTCCGCGAGGAGCGCTGGAGCCATAGGCTCGAAGATGACGGGTGCCGGCGGAGGAGGTTGCATGATCGCCCTCTGCCCGAACAGGATCGAGGAGGTCTCCGTGGCCATACGCGTCGTGGGCGGCTCGCCGATCCAAGCGTCCCTCTCAGGGACTGGTTTCCGTCTGGAATCGGTAGAGAAGTGAGCCGAGTCCCGAACAAGCCCTCATCTGGCATGGTTATCCAAAAATAGGTCGATCTTTTCTGCGATACCCTTGGAGAGCGACCGGTACTCACCCTCGCCCTGCTCTGATGACCACTCAACTCCCGGGCACGTTGACGCGACGAGCTTGTGCCCCTCCGAGACGATGAAGGGGTGCCTCCTGCAGGTATTCGGTCTGAGGTCGTAGTGCCTGCAGAGTCCCTTCTCGAGGAAGACGCACCCTCCGTCCACCATCCGCATCTTGTACCTGGCGCCCGTGAGCGCCCTCTCGACGGTGCTCGTCCTCTCGCAGTACCTCTCCTTCACGTGTGATCTGATCCTCTCCATATCGCGATCGTATAAGGCAATAACCTTGCCCGTGCAACACCTGGCACACCGCCTGCACGAAAAACCCGGAAGGGAGTCCACGATCTCCATCTCCAGATCGGGTACGGGCTTGCGCATTTTGGACGCCATTATTCTGAATTTTCGATAACCTATAAATGTGTCACCTCCAGTAGACGGCAACTTTTATATGGATGGATTATCTATCCATAATGTGATCGATATGAAGGCAAACATCTGGGTGGTAATCTCGCTTGTCTTCCTTATCTGGGCCGTGGGCGCCACAGCAGGCGCGGTAAACTACTACCAGATCTCCCAGAACCAACAGACCACGATATCAAATCTCCAGTCTCTCGTCAATAACCTCGGGATCAAGGTAAACATTGCGATCAACTATGGAAACGGCACAATAGAGTGGCATAATGACACTTACATACCAATAGGCTTTTCCCTCTTTAATGCCACGCAAAAAGTGGCAACTCTGAATTATACAACATCTCCTTTAGGGACTTTTGTGACAGGGATAAACGGCGTCAGTCAAGACGTCGCAGCCAATCGATACTGGGTTTATGATACCTGGAGCAACGGGAAATGGGAAATTGTATGGATCGCAACCACTGATTACGCACTGCACGACAATGAAATAGTAATGTGGTCGCTGAAACAATTCTAAGCTTAGCGTTTATGATAAACAAAACATTCCCTTTTCCCTTCTTTTTAGATAACAGTTTTGACCGGGAACCAAACATTATTAGCGTAGGTGACCTTTGACTATCTGTGCGGATTTGCTTTAATAAAAAATCACATTCAACTTTAGTTGACTCTCTTAATGCCTCTAACCAATGCATGGACTAACATCACAGTCAGGACTGCTGTTGTCCCCTCGGTTAGCGGACCTACTGCGATGAGGAAACCACCTGATGCGGGCATGAACAAACCGATCAATCCAATCACAAGTGCCGTGAACCACTCAACACCCATTGTTATCAGGAGGAGCCATGACGATGTGATATCAAAGGCAAACATCAGCATAAATGCACCTATCCCAAGTCCCGCCTTGGAAATCTTGGTTTTGTCCTTTCTACTCCAGATCAACCCGCTGATGAGCCCCAGAATCGCCATGAAAAACGCGTTCACCGCTGTCCATGGCCCTGGCAGACCTATCAAGATGTCTGAGAACACGTAAGAGGCAAACCCAACAGTTATCCCTGTTACTGGTCCAAACAGCACCCCTGATATCAATGTGAATATACCCGGGAAATTCACGAACTGCATCGGGCCGAAGAGGGCATGCTTGATGAGCCTGAGCGACACGGCCAGGGCTATGAGGATAGCCGTGTACGTTATCTTCTTGGTCCTCGGCACCCCGCTCTTCATATTCATCATATGGATAGTTTATCCATCCGTCTTAAAAACTCTTTCGTCCTGCTGGAGAGATTTATAAGATCGCCCAAGCCTCTAAAACCCTATCAAAAGGTGTTCTCATGGTCACAAAGGATGAGGTTCTCAAAGCTTTGAAAAATGTAATGGATCCAGAGCTGGGGATGGACATTGTCTCGGCGGAGATGGTACGGGGAATAAGCGTCGAGGGCGCCTCCGTCTCGGTTGTTTTGGCGCTGACCTCTGAAACATGCCCCTTGGCCAACAAGCTGAGGAAGAGTTCTGAGGAGGCCATCCGTAGCCTCGAAGGCATCGGCAAGGTCAACGTGGAGCTTACCGTTATGAGTGAGGAGGAGCTGAACAGGCTCGTTGAGAAAGTCAGGTCAAAGGGCAAGACCCCGCAGTTGCCGGAGAAACTCCCGAAGAAGGGAATAAAGAATATACTCACGGTCCTCTCTGGGAAGGGCGGCGTCGGCAAATCCTCCGTAGCAGCCATGCTTGCCGTGGAGTTCTCGAGGAAGGGGTTGAAAGTCGGTGTCCTGGATGCTGACATAACCGGTCCGAGCATACCAAAGATCTTTGGGGCAATCGCACCCCCCCTCGTAAAGGCAGGCAAGATAGTTCCGTCGGCCTCGAAGGGCGGGATAAAGATCATCTCCATGAACCTCATCACAGGGGACCAGGAGGCGCCCATCATCTGGAGGGGTCCCCTCGTTAGCAGCGCCATAAGGCAGTTCTACGTTGATGTGGACTGGGGTGAGCTGGACTACCTCATCGTGGACCTCCCGCCGGGGACCAGCGACGCGCAGCTTACAGTGATGCAGCTCCTGCCGGTGGACGGGATAGTAGTGGTCACCTCGCCGCAGGAGCTTGCGGGCATGATCGTCTCGAAGGCAGCCAACATGTCGCAGAGACTCAACGTGCCGATACTGGGAGTGATCGAGAACATGAGTTACGTCAAGTGCCCGAATTGCGGTGAGAAGATAAACCTGTTCGGTGATTCTAGGGGAAGGTTACTGGCGGAAAAGATCGACACAAAGTTCCTCGGTTCATTGCCGATAGACCCGGAGCTCTCAAAGGCATGCGACGAGGGTAGAATCGAGGGCTACAAGAGCAAGGACTTCCAAGCCATCGTCAATAGGATCCTCGCATCGCTGTAGACCGATAGTTTGAGGAGCAAAAACCTACCTTTTTATCCCCACAAATCCATAAAAGGTCATTCACGCATCGCCCCCAGCACAATAAGTGATCCCTATGGACAAGGTCGAGCTCTACCCCTGGACGAAGGTGGCACCGACTCTGGGCGTTATCTTCGTCAGCCCGGCCGTACTCACGGTGGGGAGCACGCTGGGAACCCTCGTGCCCTTCTGGTACGCCGTGGCAACCTCGGTCATCGCCGCGTGACGTTCACCCCCATCATCTACTTCCACGGCGGCGTGGGTGCAAAGGAGCACCTATCCTTCACAAGGCTGATGGACGCCTCTCTGGGTATCAACGGTTCCAGGTTTCTAGCCTCCTCGCTGATAACGATAACTCAGGTCGGCTGGTACTCCGTAAACGTAACACTGGGCGGAGAGGCCCTCTCCCAGTTGACCGGTCTCGACCGTCTGCTCATGATCACGCTCTTCGGCGTTGCGGTTGCGGCGGTCACCTACTCCGGCTTCAGACGGCTCTCCGACTTCACCAAGGTAATGGCCTCCCTCACAGCGGTATTTGCGCTGTGGGCCCTCTACGCGATACTGACCCAAGGTCCGACCTTTTCGGCACCCTCCCTCTCGACGGAGAGGTTGCTCCACGCATCCGGGCTGGCCATAGGCGGTGCCATGTCCATCTCTACCGTCTCGCCCGACTTCGTCAAGGATACGAGGAGCAGGAGGGACCTGCGGATCACGACCTTCGGGGTAGTGCTCCCGCTGATCCTCTTCACCTTAATCTCGGGGAACTTGATGGGTGCCTACAGCCTAATACCGAACCCAGTATTTGCCCTCATTGCCATAAGCATGCCATTATTGGCAAACCTGCTGTTGTTCCTCGGCAGCGCCGCAGCCGCATCCTCCCTCTACCCGCCGACGCTCGCCTTGGCAAACATAGTGAAGATTCCGAGAAACTACGCGACTATCCCGGCAGCTCTGGTGGGTCTTGTGCTGGCATACCTAGGCATCGTGGAGCAGTTGACGATATTTCTCAGGCTGATCGGGATCCTCCTCCCACCCTTCATCGGGATCAACCTAGCGGAGTACTGCCTGCTCTCTAAGAGAAAGATGGCGGCAAGGGACGGTACCAACCTCGTGGGCGTCCTCTCCTGGCTCGTCGGCTCCGCTGTGGGGTACTTCTTGGAGGTGGGCATCGCCCCACTCAATGCCCTCTTCTCGTCCATGCCCTCCTACTTTGTACTGCGTTTGCTGAAGAGCAAAACACGATAAAACCCTGCCCTCATCCTTCTTTAGTACAGTTTAATCCTTCTGATCACATTTGCTTTTTTATTGGCTATGTCGTCGTGGATGTGCTTAACCTTAACTAGGGTGCCTCTAACATTTGCATCCTTAATCCGTCTAATCTCCTGCTCGCCGATCTTTTTGCATAACCCCTCCAATTCGTGATATTTTAGGACGTACCTCTTATCTGGAATTTTCCCGAACAGCTCTTTGGCCACATCGATGTAGGCCGCATAGTTCATCCTTCTAACCTCCACGTGCAGCCTTCTCATCTCCTGAAGTATCTTCCGAAGCTCCTCATCATCAACCTGCCTCAGCATCTCATCATCCATAAGGTCTGATATTATCTCGCATCTTTCGTATGCCTCTACGTCCTGCGGGGTGAGTTTCACTTCTGTTATTATCTCCGCTGCCCTCCTGATCGCGTCCTCTGGCATGAATTTGCCCTCCATTAAAAGTATTTTATTCCTCTACTTACCTCTGCCGATCTGCCTCTGTGCCATTGCTTTGACCAGCGAGACTAACACCGCGAACAGAGCACCGGAGTAGAAGCGTAGGCACTGTTGGCAAACCTTTTGCTGCTACAAACTCTGTCGCGGCATCTCCCCTTACTCAGCACGCCACCAAAAAAAAACATTGGAAACTTGGGGGAGGGCAGTATAGCCTACTCATAGGCGAAAGCCTTTTTGGGCATAAAATCCGCAGAGCCCTATTCCTACTTTCTCTTCTTCAAAAAGAAATAGGTTACTAGAACTGCTGCTAGACCGATGACGGCGATACCCATGGTCGAAGCTACCCAAGAGGTAATGGCTATCTCAGAGATTGGGGCAAACATAAAGCATAGGGTGCTCACAGAAATTATTTAAACCTTTTCCCCTCCCGAACGTAAAGGTACTAATCTACGATCCCAAACCGTTCTCTTGGTACTACATCTTGGTGATTCATCGTAATGCTGAGCCTTACTATGGCAAGAGGGTCTAAAGACAGAATGCGGTGAGCAATCGGGATAGAAATCGCGGAAAACGACCCATTGGCGCCTACCTCTTCTGCCGGTGTTTAAAGTCCCCTCTTTGTTGCCTGTTTGTTGCCCTCTCTTTGTGTTAAAGCCATGGTCAGCGAAGCCAAGACCGCGAACACGGCGCCGTAATAGAAGGTATAGGAACCGTTAATCGTAAAGAGGAAGCCAGCAATCAAGTTCGTGGGGAAGGTCACGATGCCAATGAGCGTGTTGTAAAGACCGTACGCTGTTCCCCTGTACTCCTCCGTGACGAGGCTCGGTATTATCGCCCTCTGCGATGTCTCCACGATGCCTTGGTGCGTGCCGTAGAGCGCCACGCCGAGAACCAAGACCCACGCGTTAGGAGCCAGCGCGATGACCACGAAGGAGAGCAGCAGGAAGAGGTAGCCAAGCTGAATCGCCCTGACCCTCCCGAGCCTGTCCGAGATCTCCCCGGCCGGGAGGCTGGCAAAGACGTGGAAGACCTGTATCCCGGCGTAGACGAGCGGTGTGACCTCCTTGGGAACTCCAAGCTCCACCGCCCTCAGCAGGATGAATGCATAGCTTATTGCGGCAATCGCGTAGAGCGTGGCCGAGCCGAGGTACATTGAAAAGGTTCTGTTGAGCAGGCTCCTTGCATTCTTCAGCGAGGCATTCGGGGCGCTGTTCCTCCTCGGCGGCTCCTTCACGAATATGAACAGTACCGCAACGGCTATGGCACCGGGAATGGCCGTGAACAGGAAGATGCCCTGATACCCCAAGGGAACGAAGAGCAGGAATGCTATAACCGGTCCGACTACCGCCCCCATCTGATCTAGGGTCCTGTGGATGCCGAAGGCTCTGCCCATCTTCTTCTCCTGCGTGGAATCGGCTATCATGGCGTCCCTTGGAGGGGTCCTGAGACCCTTCCCCACCCTGTCCGTCATCCTCAGTCCGAGGACCTGCTCCCAGTTGCCGACGAACCCCATGAAGGGCTTCACTACATTCGATAGACCATATCCCACGAGCGTGAGGCTCTTCCTCTTGCCGGTCTTGTCGGCTATAGCCCCCGAGATCAGCTTCAGGAAGGATGTGATGCTCTCGGCCGCGCCCTCGATACCGCCGACAATCTCCGGCGTGGCTCCGAGCTGGAGCACAAGGAAGGTCGGCAGGAGAGCGACGACGATCTCAGTGCTGATGTCGGTGAAGAAGCTCACCACTCCCAGGAAGATGATGTTGGTCGAGATGCCGACAATCAGACTCTTTTCCTTCTGCTCCATCCGGTTGCAACCTTCATTCTAAATGAACATTGTTAAAGAAGCAAAATATTATGTTATCTCTTACGGTTATACACCACTGTAGGCGCTTGCAATCAGAAAAGTTGCCGAGGGGAAAAGAACTCAGACGCTCCTCGCGTACCTCACTGCCCTGTCTATCAGCTCTCTGACCCTGCCCACGTAGTTCTCAGGCTTGGTCAGCTCCTCTACCTCCTTCTTAGATAGGTACGCAGTGACCTCAGGCGTCTTGCAAAGAAGGTCCCTTAATGGAACTCCCTCACTGAACGCCCTCACGGAGACGCCCCTGAGCACCTCGTGCGCCCTCTGCCTTCCCATACCCTTCCTCGCAAGCGCCATCATGACAGCCTCGGTGAGTATCGCTCCCTTCGTCGTCTCCAAGTTCCTCTGCATGTTCTCCGGAAAGATCCTTAGGTTCCTCAGTACATTGACAAGCGTGAGGAGCATCTCGTCCAATATTATGAACGTAAGGGGTATGATGAACCTCTCGCTGCTCGAGTCTGTGAGGTCCCTCTCGTGCCAGAGCGGCACGTTCTCCAGCGCCGGCACCACAAGCCCCCTTATCACCCTCGCCAGGCCGGAGACCTTCTCACAGTCCACAGGGTTCTGCTTGTGGGGCATCGTGCTACTCCCCACCTGTGACTTCGCCTCGAACCCCTCAGCCACCTCCAGGATCTCGGTCCTCTGCAGGTTTCTTATCTCCGTCGAGATCCTGTCCAGGCTCGACGCCGTGACCGCCGCCCAGCAGACGAACTCCGCTATCCTGTCCCGGCAGACGATCTGGGTCGTGATCACCGCCGGCCTTATCCTGAGCTCCTTCATAATCAGTTGCTCTATGTCGAGGGCCCCCTCGCCCTGGCTCGCCATGGTCCCTACGGCGCCGCTCATCTTTCCCACGATGAGTCTCCTCTCCAGATCGCCCAGCCTCTCCAGGTTCCTCCCGGCCTCGGCGGCGTACACCGCCATCTTGAAGCCGAACGTTATGGGCGTGGCGTGCTGTCCATGTGTCCTCCCTACCATCACGAGGTCCCTGTTCTCCGTGGCCAGATCGCAGAGGACGTCCCTCAGATCCCCCACCCTCTTCTTCAGTATGGAGACGCCGCCCCTCATGGTCAGTGCCCAGGCGGTATCCACGATATCGTAGCTCGTAGCCCCCCAGTGGACGTACTTGCCGTACTCGCCGCACTCCTCGGCAAGGACCTCGACCATCGCCATTATGTCGTGGTGGGTCTTCTTCTCCCTCTCCTTCACCTTCTCCAGCGTGACGACGCCTACGACCGCCCTCCTCTTGATCTCATCGGCAGCCGCTTTGGGTATCTCGCCGACTCTGGCGTGGGCCTCTGCCAGAGCTGCCTCCACGTCAAGGAGCTTCTGGAGCCTGCTCTCATCCTCAAATAACGCCTTCATCTCCGGGCTGCCATACCTTCCGGTGTCGATGGGGCAAACGGGCATAACAACCCTCCAAAACTTGATATTTCCATCTTATTCTTAACCCTTTGCTAGGCTGGCTAGCGATTCACAGCAAGGACTAAAGACCGCTGTCTCCTCTGGCGATCCATGACGGCATCGCTAGCGGATCTTAAGGTTGAATATGACGCTATAATTTGAGACGTACTTGAACTCCGTCTTCTTGCCCGTGATCACCATCAAAGCGGCATCTACGTAGTTTCGAAGGAATATCGACCACTTCTGTCCCATGTTGTGGCCGAGCCTTATCTCGTAGTAGCCCTCTTTTACATCCTCGGAGTAAGCGGCCCAATCCCCAAAGCTGCAGATCACGGTCTCAAGAAACTGCTTGAAGTTCTCTGGTGAGAGCTCTCCATAAAGCTGGATTATGATCTCCTTTGCGATCAAACCTCCGATCTTTGAGGCCGTCTTGGCAAGGGCATCCGCATCAAGGCTGTTTATCAGCTCAACGATGTCGCTCTTAGCCAGACACACTATGCCGAAGGGCTCCAGCTTTGCCCTAATCTTGACGTAATTCTTTAACACTCTGCACGCGAGCCCGTTTACGGTCGCACCCTGCCTCTTCGCCTCTTCCTCAAGTCCCTTTATGACATCTGCATCCAGTCTAAACGTCCTTAACGTCGATTCAGCAGATTCGCTCAATTTCCGCACCACACTTTGGTTATTACGCAGTTATCTACGGTGTCTTTGGTCTATTTATACACTTCTTGGTCTAATGTAATAAGTTCTATCTATTTGTACACAATTCGTACCGGACGGGCAAAGAGCCGGAGGCCGACCGCCTGGGACTGTATTTGTTAAAGGCTTATATGCATTCAATGGGATATTCTCCCTGAAAGATCAGGGGATATGGTAATGAACAAAGTGGATTATGATAAAGGATACGCCTACCTCTGCTCCACGGGCAACTACATAGAGACGAAGGACGGCCTTATGCAGAAGCTGAAGAGGGCGGGCCTCAAGGATCCAGAGGGCGTTGTGAAGAGGCTCATGGAAGAGGGCGAGATAGCCCCAGGGAAGAAGAAGGGCACGTACGTACTGAAGTTCAACAAGTGCCGCGCCACCGAAGAGGATATAATCTCCGAGTAGCCTGCAGGGCCACAAATTACAAAATATAACACTGTTCTTTACTTTCATCTTTGTACATTTTTGTAACTAAAATATTACTTTGTCGTAACCCTTATATTCGACCAATTCCACGATTTAAAACGTAATGGTATTTCCTCATAGGCCAAGGGATACCATTAGGTGGCGAATGGTAAAATGTTTTATATACTGAAAAAGCGCCAACTGAAAGAGGAGGAAAAATAATGGTTTCTTACACCTCTTCAGAGAGAATTTCTCTGCTTATCTCCTCGGCACTGGTCGTCATAGGGCTCGTGGGGAGCGTCTATGCAAGCCTCTACGCACACCCAGTGATGAACCTTGCCTTTGTGGAGCTGACCTTGGTCGCCGTTATCACGCTTCTATTCTTGAGCTTTATCCCTGGGGTATTCCCCAGAAACATCAAGGCCGAGTCGATCTACTACAGCGGTCTCGCCAAGGAGCCTTACATCAGCAACGAACAGGTCTACCGCCCGAAGATGCCAAGGATGCACATCACCCTTTTGGCCGTCAGCGTTCTCGTCTTTTGGGCTTTGCAGCTCATATCCCTGATAAAGGCCGTGCCGTTGTATGTGAACCTAATAGCGCTTGGCGCCTTCGTATTGGGCGTGGGTTACTATCTCGTGGATATGGGAGGCAAGAAAGAGGGTCAAAAGTAGGCGGTCCGTATGGCACTAAAAGTTAAAGTTTCAAAGAGGCTGAGTGCACCAGTGCTGGTGCCTATAGCCAACGAGAATGTGACGGAGAACGTAATTATCCACAATCCAGAATTCTGCACCGGGTGCATGCAGTGCATGGTGGGCTGCGCCTACAGCCACTTCAAGACCTTCGACATCAACTATGCTCTCCTTTACGTCAACGATAACCCCGCCACGCCGGGGTCCTGGGTGAACGCCAACTGCTCCCACTGCGTTTACCCCATGTGCCTGGCTGCCTGCCCGAGGGAGGCGATCTACAAGGACCACTTGGGCATAGTGAGGATCTCCCCACTGAAGTGCATAGGGTGCGGCATATGCGCCCAGACCTGCCCGATAGCCGTCCCAAGGCTGGACAATACCAAGAAGATCTACGTGAAGTGTGACCTTTGCAACGGGGAGTATCCAAACTGCGTCAAGATGTGCAGCACAAACGCGCTGCAACTTCTCCCCAGAAGGGAGGCATTCGATTACGTAAAGAAGTTGAGGGGTGTCTGAGATGGAGCAAGAGAAGCCAATGAAAAGTTTTACCCGCCTTCTTGATTCTGCGAAGAAGGTGACTGAGCACAGGCTCGAGGATGAGATGGTGAAGCATCCATGGAGAAGGCCGTTCAACGCCACGGCCCCGGACGCGGCGAAGCCCTCCCTCAAGAGGGACTTCGAGCAGGGGCTCGTCTACCCAATAACAGAGGACGTCTCGGGGGCGCGGAAGGCCGCAAACTTGGATCCGATGCCGCCTACGGCACACAAGTTCACGGAGCAGGCGGAGAAGAAGCGCGAGATTATGAAGGACATGGGGACAGGCAAGAAGCTCGCCTTTGACCCGGAGAAGAGGGTTTACAAGTATTGATATGGAGGGAACAGAGTGACCGCTTCAAAATCAAAGACTAATGCCTCGAACGAGAAGTACGGTTACTTCTTGGGTTGCGTCATGCCGGCTAAGATGCCGTGGGCCGAGAAGGCAACCTTCTTGGTCGCCGAGAAGCTGGGTCTCAGCTGGGACTATATGAAGGAGACGCTCTGCTGCGTCAGGCCCGGAGTCTGGAAGGCGATCGATCCGGACACATGGCTGACCCTCACCGGGCAGAACTTGGCGCTAGCAGAGAAGCAGGGCGTAACCCTAGTGGACTCGTGCAACGGATGCTGGATAACGCACTACGAGACTCTTGAGGAGCTGTTGGACGAGCCCGAGAAGATGGCTATGGTGAACAAGCACCTCGCCAAGGCGAACATGAGGCTCGAGGGGACTGTGCAAGTCAAGCACTTCCTTCAGGTTCTGTATGAGGATGTCGGGCTCGACAAGATCAGGAAGTCCATAAAGAAGCCGCTCAACCTTCGGATGATGAGGCACATAGGCTGCCACGCGAGGAAGCTTGGCAACGATGTCATGCCGAGGTACTTCGACGAGATCCTGGAGGCGTGTGGCGTGGAGCTAGTCGACACACCGTACGACTCCATGTGCTGCGGACTCCTGCTATACTTCGCGGACCCCAAGACATCCATCTACCGCAATGTCTTCAAGAAGTTCAAGCTGGCGCAGGACCTAGGCGTCGATGCCATCGCGATAATATGCTCGGGCTGCTACGACCAGTTCGACAGGGGGATCAAGATCTTGGAGGATGAGGGTGACCCAACCGGTCAGCTCCCACAGGGCTTTGACGTCCCGATAGTCCACCTCTCGGAGATCTTGGCGCTGGCGTTCGGCTACAAGCCAGAGGAGTTTGGGATGGACGTCTTCAGGACTACGTCCCCCAGCAAGCTCATCTCAAAGGTAGAGGGGGGAAAATAATTGACCACATCTACTGATCCAACCATCATGGAATGGCTCAAGACCGAGGTAGTTCCTGAAGGACTGGAATTCAAACCCCTGAGGGAGAACAGGGTTTTAGTCATGGTCAAGCCAGAGGATGTCGACAGGCTGGCCGAGAGGTTCGTGAAGAAGCTGGGTGCCCGACTGATCCACGCGACGGGTGTGGACAGGGAGCAGTTCGGCTTCGACATCGTCTACGTCTATGACTTCTCCAAGGCGAAGAACCTTGTGCTCGTTCTCGAGGCTCATGTCGATAGGGATAACCCGATCATCCCCTCTGTGGGTAAGGTGACATGGCAGGCGGTTTGGGCTGAGAGGGAGATCAAGGAGTTCCTAGGCATAAACGTCGCGGGAATGCCAGACCCGCGGCACCAGTTCCTGCCGTACGAGTGGCCGAAGAACCCAGAGACTGGTCTGCCGAGTGACCCGAGCCTCTACATGCCTGCCACCACGGGAGTTTCGCCGACTTCTGAGAATTGGAAGCCAGTAGGCATCGACCCCAAGACCGCAAGGTCATCACTCCTACCCATAGGTCCATACCACCCGGGCGTAATCGAGGGACAGACCGTCTACGTCAGGGTGGAGGGCGAGCACGTGGTCGATGCCGACATCAAGACAGGCTACCACCACAGGGGCATCCACCGCCTCATCGAGCGGAGGGGCTACAACAAGGGAGTCTTCGTCTCCGAGCGTGTCTGCGGCATCTGCAGCGCGGCCCACGGCCTGGCTTACGTGACCTGTGCGGAGAACCTGTACGATGCTGAGATCCCGGAGAGGGCTCAGTACATAAGGACGCTGCTGGTCGAGCTAAACAGGGTCCACAGCCACATCCTGTGGATCGGCGTGGCCGCCGACCTAATCGGATGGAAGACAGGCTTCATGATCACGTGGGGCCTCAGGGAGCGCGTCATGGACATAATCGAGGCTATAACTGGCAACAGGGTCAACTACGGCATCTGGAGGCTGGGCGGCGTCAGCAGAGACGTATCACAAGAACTCGCCATGAAGGCAAGGCAGACAATTCCAGGCTTGAAGGAGGCGCTCACACAACTTATACCGGCAGTTGTCGATCACCCGGTTGTCAAGGCAAGGGTTGTAGGCGTCGGCCCGCTCACCTTCGCCCAGGCCTTCGACGGCGGCGCGGTCGGTCCGGTTGCCAGGGCGAGCAACTGGAAGATAGACACCAGGAGGGACAACCCGCCACACGCAATGTACGACCCAAGCAAGATATCGTGGGACATAGTGGTTGACGACCACTGCGACATGCTCGGACGAACGCTCGTGAGAGCCAAGGAGACCTTCGTATCCATTGGCATAGTGGACCAGTGCCTAGCGTACTTGGAGAAGACAGCGGGAGAGATAAGGGACAAGCCCAAGACAATAGAACCCGGCTCCGAGGCAGTCGGTCTCAATGAGGCGCCCAGAGGCGAGCTCTTCTACTACATGAGGGCAGGCGGGACCGATGTCCCCGATTACATGATGCCCGAGGGCAAGCACAACGTCCAGGGATCCAACCTTCCGCAGGCAGTCCGCATCAGGACCCCAAGCTACCGCAACAACGCCCTCATCCCGCAGATGCTCATCGGCTCGGCCCTCGCAGACGTACCCATCGTCATGGGCAGCACCGACCAGTGCCTGGCATGCACCGACAGGGTCGAGGTCATCAACGACAAGACAGAGGAGAGCTACACGCTCTCGTGGGAGGAACTGGTTAGAATGAGCCAGAAGAGATGGAGGCCCTAAAGATGGTGGACATGCTCTTTACTGCGGTAACGATGCTGATAATGATACCCGTGGCCCTCTTCGCTGGTATTCTTTACGTTTTCCTGTTCAGGAAGCTCTCTGCGAGGTTCCAGTGGCGCGTCGGACCTGTTGTCAGTATGTACAAGGATCTCGCGCCGCTCCTGGGCGCCTCAAGGATCCTGCAACCGCTATACGACATCTTAAAGCTCTTCGGCAAGGACACGCCTGTGCCTGACATCTCTAGGAAGACCATATTCATAGCATCACCCTACCTCGCCTTTATCTGCGCCTTCTTGGCCATATTCTTCATACCGTTCCCGGGCGTCCCGCTACTGTCCACGATGGAGGAGAGCCTGGTCATCGCCTCCTACCTGCTCATCGGTGCGGTCATGTTCACCATTCTTGGCGCGGCCTCAAGCGGCTCGCCTTGGGGCGCAATCGGCGCAAGGAGAGACATCGAGATATTCCTAATATACGAACTGGGCTTTGTGGTCGCCCTCTTCTCGGTCGGGCTGGTGGCAGGATCCCTCTCGCTGTGGGAGATCGCCACGAGACCGGGTTTGCCGATGCTGATCCTCAACCCGTTCGCAGCAGTCCTTCTCTTCCTCGTCATAATAGGCAAGCTTGCAATCAAGCCCCTTGACATGGCGGAGGCTGAGGCCGAGATCGTTGCCGGTCCATTCACAGAGTACGGTGGCAAATACTTGGGGCTCTTCCAGTTAGCAAAGGCGTTCCTCTTTTACGACATGGTGGCACTCTTCATAGCACTCTTTCTCGCGCCCACGCTGAACTCGATACTATGGCTGCCCGTCTACATAATCGCCGTCGTAGTCATCCTGTTCTTCATAACGGTGATGCAGGTTCTGCACCCACGATTCCAGATAGCCAAGGCCATGTCCTGGTACGGAAGGTGGGTGCTGGTCTTCGGCGTCCTGACCGCGATGATGGTTCTAGTACTAAGGTTCTATTGGGTGGTGTGAAAACATGCCAGCTAGAATTAAAATATTGGAGGAAGTCTTGGCTCACTACAGCAGCCCCATGACCCTGAACTACCCCTCATCTGTGGACCCCAACAAGAAGTACAGCGCCATACCCGAGGGTCTTAGAGGGGTGCCCGAGAGGGATGAGGAGAAGTGCATAGGCTGCGAGGCGTGCGCCAGGGTCTGCACCGGAATGGCAACAAAGATCTTCGACAACGAGTCAGAGGCGAAGAGGCTCGTGCAGATATTCCTCTTTCGCTGTACCTTCTGCCAGCACTGTGTGGACGAGTGCCCGACGGAGGCGCTGAAGATGTCCAAGAAGTTCGAGGTGGCCACCGGCAGCAGGGACGATCCGGCGAACTACGTGGACACGACCCTCGATCTGCTTCGATGTGCGAACTGCGGTCATACTTTCTATCCCAAGAAGTACGTGGACAAGGCCAATGAATTACTGTTGCAGAAGATAAACCCCCTGGTGAAGGATGTGGTGGTCGCGGACTTCAAGAAGGTCCAGGACTACTGCCCGTCCTGCAGGAGGGCTTTTGCCTACAAATATGACACGCATACCAAGAAGCATGTCTGGTTGGAGGGACCGTAATGGGGATAATGGATAAGGCTCGAATCTACTCGCCTTGGCTCTACCACCTGCACTGCGGCGGATGTAACGGATGCGACATAGAGACCCTCGCCGCCCTGGACCCGAGATGGGACCCAGAGAGGTTCGGCATACAGCTTGTGGCATCCCCAAGGCACGCGGACATACTCATCGCAACAGGTTGCGTACCCAAGCAGTTCATACCTATGGTCAAGAGGGTCTACGAGCAGGTTCCAGAGCCCAAGGTGGTGGTGGCCATTGGTGGCTGCGCCTGCGGAGGGAGCCTCTTCTATAACGAGGATCCGGACAACTATGCAATACTCGGCTCACCAGATCTGCTCATACCAGTGGACGTATATGTGCCGGGTTGCGCCCCCAAGCCAGAGGCCATAATCAATGGCATAGTACAGGGCATCCTGAAGCTGGCCGCAAAGAAGAAGGCCGCTGCTCCGACGCAAAAATCCTAACCATTTTCTTTCTCTCCTTTTCTCAGGATCACGAGCTGTGCATTTGAAAAGCCAGAATCGAAATTCGATTTTAAAATGGGAAAGTGGGTGGCTAATACCACCCTTTTATCTCCTCGAACCACTTGCCTATTCCGTCCCAGTTGACCACATTCCAGAACGCCTCGACGAACTTCGCCCTCAGGTTCTTGTAGTCGATGTAGTAGGCGTGTTCCCACACGTCCAGGACCATCACAGCTGTGAAGTCCGGGGCATAGTTGACGTTGTGCTTCTCTATCTGCTGAAGCATCAGCCTGTCCAGCTCCCCGCAGTATATCAGCGAGGCCCAGCCCGATCCCTCCACGCTCGTGGCGGTCTGCGAGAACAGCTTCTTGAACCTGTCCAGGCCCCCGAAGTCCCTGTTGACCTGGTCCGCAAGCTTTCCGCCCGGCTTGCCCCCTCCCTTGCTTGGGGGAGCCATGTCCTCCCAGAAGTATGAGTGCAGCGAGTGCCCGCCGAGGTTAAAGGCGAGTTCTTTTAGCAGAGCCTTGATGTCGACATCGGCTCCACTCTTTGTGGCGTCGTCAAACTTCTTGTTAATGTTGTTAACATTGTCCACGTAAGCCTGGTGGTGCTTGGTGTGGTGTATCTTCAGCTGCCCCTCGGATATATGCGGCGTGAGCGCGTTGTACGGGTACGCCAAGGCTGGTAGAGTGTATACCTTCCTCTCCAAAACCAATCCCTCCAAAAATACCTGAAGGTATAATCCCCTCAGTTCAATATATTCCTTTCAGGCGGATCCCTCCGCCCTTTGATGCACCACGATAAAAAATGGCAGAGGGGGACAGCGAAGGTTTAAATACCTGTTTTATTACTTGAAACGGGTCTAAAGTGCAAGGCCTTGACAAATAGCGTTAGCCTATCGCGCTAATTCTATTGCTTTTGTGACTTTGGCAACAAAAACAACAATAAACAAAATAAAAAAGAGATGATGTATTATGACGTTTGAAGATTTGAATATTGAGAGGGAGGTACTGGCCTCTCTAAACGAGATCGGGTTCAATGAACCCACACGAATCCAGTACGAGACTATACCGCTCATTAAAGAGGGATACGACGTCATCGGTCAGTCCGAGACAGGCTCTGGTAAAACCGCGGCGTTCGGGATACCGCTCGTAGAGAAGGTTACCCGAGGCACGCCAGTCCAAGGGCTCATCCTCGCACCAACTAGGGAGCTGGCGCTGCAGAACGCTGGAGAGCTCAAGAAATTCTCCCGCGCCAAGGGGCTCAGAATAGAGTGCGTCTACGGTGGTGCGTCCATGGGGCCCCAGATATCCGGGCTAAGGAGTTCGGAGATCGTGGTGGGAACCCCCGGCAGGATCATGGATCATATGAGGCGGGGGACCTTGAAACTAAATAACGTGAAGATTTTCGTCCTGGACGAAGCGGACAGGATGATCGACATGGGTTTCATCGAGGACATAGAGACCATTGAGAGGAGCCTCCCAAGGGAGAGGCAGACATTGCTCTTCAGCGCAACCATGCCCTACGAGCTCAAGTCCATCAGGGACCGGTTCACCAAGAACCCTAGGGAGGTCGTCACAGACACGAAGGTGAAGGAGGACTACCTAAAACAGTACTACTGCGACGTGGATCGAAGGATCAAGTTCTCGATGCTCGTTCACTTGCTGCGCAAGGAAGCGCCCAAACTCGCGATGGTCTTCTGCAACTCCAGGAGGGACACAGACATCGTAGCCAGAAACCTGCAACAGAACGGCATAAATGCCAAGTCCCTCCACGGCGGCCTCTCGCAGGAGAGGAGGGAGCACATAGTGGAGGAGTTCCACAGGGGATCCACAAGGGTTCTCGTAGCAACCGACGTGGCTGCAAGGGGGCTGGACTTCAAGGACGTGACCCACATCTTCAACTACAGCGTACCCATGAACGCGGAGGATTATGTGAACAGGATCGGGAGGACAGCGAGGGCAGGGCAGTCTGGGAAGGCCATCGTTCTGCTTACCAGGGAGGACTTCGACTTGTTCAGCAGGATAGTGAATACCTTCTCCTTCGATATCCAGGAGATTGACTGCTCCGCTGATGACATAAGGATGCTTCCGTTCAGGAGAGATGAGTTCCGGGAGCACAGCGACAGGAGAGGGCAATTCCGGGAATACGGAGATAGGAGAGGTCCGTTCCGGGAACGCGAAGACAGGGAGTTCAGGCGCCGGAGACCATTCGAACGGCAACCGAGAGGCTTCGTTTTCACATAGTCTGCCTTTAATGTAATAAAAAGTTCGCTAAACCCCCAACTGCCGCAGGAGCTTCTCCACGTCCTGTAGGCTCATCTCCTCCCCTTGCCCTTCCGCTGCCCCTTCCTTCTTCTTGACCTCCTCCTTCTTAGCGGGGTCGACGGCGTAGGACGGGACCTTCTCAACAACTGGTTCCTTCTCTGAGAGCATGATCTCGCCGACGATCCTGCCCTTCATTCCCTTGACTTCTATGGGGTGGTCTATCTCGATCCTCAGGTTTGCCTTGAAGTTGCCCTCCTCTATCTGCTTCATTATCCACTTGTAGAGTGCCTCTTCGACGTAGCGCTTAAGCTCCTCGCTCATCCGAGTTCACAGGTGATTATCGTAGCTCCATAACTATAAAAGTTTCTTAGAGATCTCAGCAAGATTTACATAGCCGTTAGGAAGAGGATACTGATCCAACGTATGCCAAGGAGAGGGATGGTCTGGTGGACACGCGAAAGCTCGCTGAGGCAATATCGTTGGTTTTCAACGCCCCCCTCGTTACTATGTACGCCTTTGCGGTCCTAATATTCTTCCTGAATCCTCCCTCATCGTTGTTCTTTTTTATCGTCTCCACTCTCTTCGGGTCTATCCTCCCGATGACCATTATCTTCCTCATGCTGAGAATGGGCATCATCCACGACATGTACGCCTCCGAGAGGAGGACAAGAACAAAACCGTTTATGGGTACCATCGCCAGCTATCTGCTGGGAGCACTCGTTCTAACGGTCTTCAACGCTCCCCCAAGTCTCGTCGCTCTGATGGCATGTTACTTCGTCAACACGCTCGTGATGACGGTGATAAGCCTGGTGTGGAAGATCAGCATCCACGCTGTCGGCATATCCGGTCCAGCAACCTTTCTAACCCTCCAGATGGGGGCGATAATGCTCCCCCTCTTCATACTCCTACTTCCTGTGGGATGGGCGCGGCTCAAGCTCGGAGCGCATGACCTAAAGCAGGTGGTAGCGGGGGCTCTGCTGACCATCCTATTGACGTGGGTACAGGTGCTACTCTACCTAAGATAAAAGGGCAAATCTTGCTCTAAAGGAACTTGCGTTTCATTCTATGAACTCCACGCCCTTCATGCCCTTGAAGTGAACGTCACTCGTTACTACCTTCGCATCGAAAGTCTGGGCGGTGGCGTAAACTACGGCATCCGCCATCCCAAGGTTGAGCGCCAGGCTTACGTCTGCGGCCCTGAGGGCGATACGTTCATCCAGTTCCACTATCCTTGCCCTCCTGAGCTGGGCGTACGCCTCTATGGCACCCTCCTCACCCGCGCTAGCCTTTACCTTCCGGTAGACCTCGTAAACTACGATCGTCGGGATTACGGTGTTGTCCTCGTTGATCGCCTCGACGTACTTCTCATACTTCTTTGCCCGGGGGCCATCCGTGAAGTACTCTATCCATCCATAGGAGTCGAGGAGGATCAAAACCGGTCGCCCTCTTCCCTCAGATCACGCGTGTCAAGGCCTTTGACAAACCCCCTCGTCTCCTTTATTGGCTTCAGGGGGACGAGGTGCAAGGTACCGTCCTTCTCAAGCAGGAGTAGCTTCTGCTTTGGCATAATTCCCAACCTCTTCCTGACCTTGTCTGGAATCACTATCTGGAATTTGGATGAAACCGTCACAGTGGACATCGATATCACTACCGCTTTACTTATGACTATCGATAAATAAATGTTTTACGTTTAATGCTCATACTCTGCGTATTATAAAGGGGGGTGCCCAGAAAACCCACGGCTTTAACCGTGGAGAGGACGTCACGTGTGAATCCTTCATCATATGTGGGTCTTTCATCAAAACTGAAAAGGCAACCTTTATGAATTCGGAACAACCTCATTTCAAAACATGGTGGGTTCCACGTCCTCAAGGTACCGTTCCCTAGGCGTCGACATAAGCAAGAAGGGGATCGAGGCCCTTAGGTCCATCACCGACGACCTGTTCCCGGCCTCGTTCTGCTCCGTCGTTAAGCATCCCACGGATCCTGAGAGGGGCATAATCCTTCACGAGGACGGCGCGGGCAGCAAGCCCATAGTCTCCTACATCTGCTACAGGGAGACCGGCGAGCCTAGATGGTTCGAGCCCCTGGCCGTGGATGTGATCGCCATGAACGTCGACGACGTAGTCTGCGTAGGCGGGAGGCCGATAGCCTTCTCCGACTACGTCGCCTTAAACGCTCTCATGGTGAAGAAGGAGGACCTTCTCGGCGGGCTGGCGAGGGGCTTTTCCAAGACGTTCGCCATGCTAAGGGCGTTAGGAATCGAAGTTCTCTTCAGCGGCGGCGAGACTGCCGACCTGCCGGACATAATCAGAACCTTCGACGTCTCCGGCACGGTCTACGGCGAGGTCTCGTTGCAAAAGGTAATAACTGGCAATGAAATCGCGCCCGGTGACGTGATCGTGGGACTGAGAAGCGGAGGAAGGTGCTCGTATGAAAAGGGCGAGAACAGCGGCCTGATGTGCAACGGGATCACGCTTGCGAGGCACAGCCTCCTGACTAGGGAGTATCTCAAGAAGTACCCCGAGATAGGTTGCAAGGAAGTAAAAGGCTACTACGGGCGCTTCAAGGTCGACTCGCAATTCCCAGAGCTGGGAACCATGTTGGGTGAGGCACTGCTCTCTCCCACAAGGATCTACCTCCCCATAGCCTTGAACATTCTGAAGAGGGTCAGCGTGAAGGCAATGGTCCATAACACCGGTGGAGGTCTGACGAAGTGCAAGCGCCTCGGCCGGAAGATACGGCACGTTAAGGACTCTCTCCCGGAGCCTGACCCAATATTCAATCTTATAAAGCGGGAGAGCAAGGCGGACTGGCGGGAGATGTACCAAGACTTCAACATGGGCGTCGGCTTCGAGGTCGTTGTAGAGAAGGGCGATGAAGAGTCCATACTGAAGATCTCGAAAAAGTTCGGTGTCGGCGCGCAGGTCATCGGCAGGTGCGAGAGATCCGCTTCAGGAAACGCCGTCATGATAAAGTCTGGCTTTGGAAAGTTTGAGTACTAAGCCCGCTGTGGATACGGGGAATCTTTTTTAAGCTTCTTCCATCAACATTTCTCTGGTTTTGGTGGTCTTAATGGCTATACCCGATAGGCTTGACAGAATTCCGGAGTCGGGGATCAGGCGGCTCTTCGAGCTTGCCGGGAGGTACAAGGACGTGGTCTCCCTCGGCATCGGGGAGCCTGACTTCGACACTCCCCAGCACATAAAGGAGTACGCCAAGGAGGGACTGGACAAGGGAATGACCCACTACACCCCGAATAATGGTCTCAAGATGCTTAGGGACGCCATCGCCGTCAAGCTGAAGAAGGAGAACGGCATAGAGGCAGACCCCGACAAAAACATCATAGTGACGATAGGCGGGAACCAGGCCTTCCTTCTCGTTTTATCAACTTTCCTGAACCCCGGCGACGAGGTCCTTCTACCTTCGCCATACTTCGTGACGTACGGAGCGGCCGTCACGCTGGTGGGTGGGAGGGCGGTGGAGGTTGAAACCCGCCTCGAGAACGGGTTCAGGGTCGATGCGGAGGACCTTCGAAAGGCAGTTACCAAGAAGACCCGTTGCATAATTATAAATTCACCCAACAACCCGACCGGCGCCGTCCTCACCAAAAAAGACTTGGGGGCGATAGCCGAGGTCGCCGTGGAGAACGACCTGAAGGTGATCACCGACGAGGTCTATGAGAAGCTTGTCTACGACGGTGCGAAGCACGTCAGCATAGCCTCGCTGAACGGAATGTCCGACAGAACCATAATAGTCAACAGCTTCTCCAAGACCTATGCCATGACCGGTTGGAGGCTCGGCTACGCCGTGGCGGACGAAGCGACGGTGGCAAGGATGACGAAGTTCCAGATGTTCCTCGCGACCTGCCCGGTATCCTTTGGTCAGTACGCTGCGGCAAAGGCGTTACAGGACCCTAGGAGCAGAGAGGCCACGGAGAGGATGAGGTCAGAGTACGAGTCGAGAAGGGACTACATCTACAGGAAGCTGAAAAAAATAAAGGCATTTACCGTGGCGAAGCCCCAAGGCGCGTTCTACATCTTCCCCCGGATAGACGGGAAGGACGATAGCGCGTTCTCGGAGAAGCTGCTCGTCGAGGAGAAGGTGGTCGTCGTCCCGGGCTCGGCGTTCGGCAGGTACGGCGTGCACCACCTCAGGCTCTGCTACGCGACATCAATGAAGAATCTGGAGGTGGCCATGAACAGGGTCGAGAGTTTCATGTGCCGCTCGGCTTAATTGCAACCGAATAAAAGGATGGGAAACGGACCAACTTCATTCTATACAATTTAAGAACCAATTGAACCCCTTCCAGTATTTCTCAATAGCGATGCTTAAATTGTCAGTTCTCATTATTTCTGATGATTTCGTCTGAGCCGCTCTACCTGAACGGGGGGCCAATAAAAACAGCCTTCTTTTCTTTGACGTAAAAAAGAGCTGATTGGATTCTAGAAAATGGTTTTATTTCTCTAGGAAGGCATGATTACATCCTAGTGCAATGAAACAAATAAGTTTGAATAATTTTCTTATATTTATTAACTATTTTTATTATAAACTCAAAAATAGTTAAGCATAAATATACGAACTACTGAAAAAAATCAATACAGTTGGTAATCAGCTCTGAGTGACGCGAAATGCTAGAATGGATTACGCTTGCAATATTTCTTGTAACGATAGTCCTGATGATTTGGAGCCCAATTGAGCCGAGCATTATAGGTGGTTTTGGCGTTATTGTTATGATAATAATAGGTATAATATCTCCTGTTGAAGCTTTTCAGTTTGTTGACTGGAATATCCTCGCGATACTCATAGGGCTATGGATAATAAGCATATATTTGATAAAAGCCAGTAGGCCTGAAGGACTCATTTCCGTATTAATAAAGAGGGTAAAGTCCTTTAGGGCATTAGTTTTTGCCCTGATTTTTTTCGCTGGCATGGTCACGATGTTTGTTGATAACGTACTTGTGGTCCTACTATTCTGCCCTATCATGATCACTATCTGCAAAACTTTGAAACAAGATCCGTTTGTGCCCACAATATTAACCGGGCTCGCAGCAAATCTCATGGGCACCGCTTTGTTATTGGGTGATATAACTCCTCAGTTTTTACATTCAATTGCTCATTTTGAATTTATGGACTTTATAGTTTTCAGAGGAAAACCCTCTGCCTTTCCCATTCTCATAATAACTTTCCTGATAGTTATCTATCTGTACACTACTAGGTTCTATAAATGCGAAAGCCAGCATATCGATCTAAAGGCTCTCATTGGTAACGGAATTGCGGGGCGGAACCCGCGACTTCTAAAAATAGCCCTTGTGTTTTTCGTAGGGACGATAATACTAATGATCTTTAGGCAAAATCTTGGAGTTCCATTAGGTTCGATAACTTTCTCAGGGGCTATTGCATTAATACTTTGCGTTGAAATATTGAATAAAAAAGGCGGATTAAATGGCCCGACTTTCCAACAAATTTTGGGCGAAGTCGAGTGGCGCGCTGTATTCTTTTACGCCTTCCTATTCATTTTGGTTGGAAGTCTTGAAAAAGTCGGGCTTATAAAAATGTTTGCAGACGCCATATTCCCATTCTTATCAAACCTTATAGTGGGCGTACCAGTGCTCTACTTGATCTCTGCGTCTTTGTCTACCATAGTTGAACATGATGCGTATTGTTTAATAATGTATAAGATGCTGGGTGATCTCACGACAATACCTGGTTTCAATGTCTATCCGTACTTCTGGACTGTTGCGATATCTTCTACGCTGGCGAGCAATGCCACAATCGTGGCTGCTCCCGCGCTGTATGTTTGTTGGACACTCCTTGAGAAGGCAGGCGTCAAAGTAACTTCAAAAGCATTCCACTCAGTCACCATCAAATTTACACTAATAACATTGGCAATTAACTTTTTTATAGCATATGCTTTACTTGTATTGATTTAAAAAAACAGGACATGTAAGAAGGGGCACCTTTACCATTAAATGCTTCGACTGGAGAGATATTGTCCCTATCAGTATCATCAAAACGACCCCGATGCCCCCGGACGGGGGTGAAGAAAAAACGCCCATGGAGCAAGGGCCTCTGCCATCCTTAAGGGGGATGGCAAGCCTGCGCATTGAAGCGGGAAGCTCCCGGCTTTAGCTATGTCGTGGAGAGGACATCACAGCATTCGGATGGGTTCGGAGTTTAAAAAAGGGATTTGCGAGGATTTCACCACGATGATGTAGGTCCAAGCCAGACCGCGGTCCCTGCGCTTATAGAAGGGGGCTCTGCTTAGAATGTCATTATGCATCTTTTAGCAGATTCCATTTAGTTTGATGATTTACCACTCTAGGTAAATTATACTATCTACGAAAACTGCATCAGAGGGGATCACGAAAGAATTGTTTTAACAAAGACCAAACGTAATCTCTAATAATATAACAACCCTAATATTGGTACATCTGGTGGAGCCTATGGCAGAACTTTTTGAGGCGATCAACACAAGGGCTATGGTGAGGGAGTTCAAGGATACTCCTCTGGGCGATGAAGAGAAACAAAGGATCCTGCAGGCCGGCATCAGAGCACCAACCGCAGGAGGGAACGAACAGTGGCTATTTCTCTGCGTTGAATCTGCCGAGAAACGGGAAAAACTCCTGCGGCTACTCGTAGAAGCCCAGAAGGCTTACTATACAGAGATGCTCAAGACGCCTCTGTCGAAGGAACAGATGGATAACTGGATGAAGAGCGTGGAGAAGGGTCGGTACAGGGCCCCATTTTACGTCGCCGTATTCGTTGACCTGAGGCAGAGGTTTTACACAAAGAGCGATGTCGAGGAGCTATGGGGTCAGCAGAGCGCGGCCGCAGCGATTGAAAACATGCTGCTTGCGGCGTGGGGCCTGGGGATAAGCGGGTGTTGGTTCGGCGTCCCGTTGCTCATTGAAAAGGAGTTCTATGAGTTCTTTGATGCCAAGAAGGATGAGATGAGGCTTGCCGCTGTACTCGCATTTGGATACCCAAAGCAGATGCCTACTCCAAGGCGGAGAAAGAAGGGGCTGGAAACGGTGGTCAAGTCCATTTGAGCTACTTCAGCTTCCCTTTTTGTTTATCACTATTTTCAGTTATCAGCACAACCTCATTGAGAGTGTAGGTTAAATGCGATCTCAGAGATCCCAATCCCGTATTCGGCGATTCTCTTTATGCTGTCAATTACGATAATCATCGGTCCTACCAATCGGGCCGGAAGCTTACTGTTCACGACCCTGTCCATCAGCTCCTCCGCAGTGCTTATCACCTTTCTGGCATCATGTATCGCCTTGTTTGCCTCCTGCAGGCTGCCACTCTGAAGGCAGTTGACAGCCCTGATAAAGACGCCTCCGGACCCTTTCAAGGCTCCTGCCAGCGCCCCGCTCAGACCTTCGTCTATCTCGTCTATCACCTCGAAGAATTTGCTGGCTATCCTGTTCACATGGTCCGCCACCCTCTCGATATGCCTGAATACGAGCCTGTATTCTAGGCAGTTCTTTGCCTCCTTGAGGCCGAAGTCCTGAAGCGCGCTCTGGTCGCTTATCATACCAGTGAGCCACCTACTCCCCATGAAGTACAACTTGTCCACGTCCTCGTCCCTGTCCATAACGTCCTTGAGGATGTTCTTGTCCTTCTTGTCGACGGCCTTGCCTATGTCTGTCATCATGTCATGCGTCATCGTCGCCATCCTTAGGAGCAGTTTGTCCAGCGGGAACTCGTAGGGCCTCAGCAGTATCTGGACAGTTAACTGGTTAACGGACTCCTCGATTATCTCCCCGCCGGCCATCTTGTTCTTTATCATCCTCCTTATCCTCTCCCTCCCGCCAGCCTCCAAGTTCACACCCGAGAGGTCGAGCTTTATGACGTCAAAGTTCGATATGTACGCCGCCAGCGCCCTCCTTATCAGGAACCCCGCGTCCGACTCCTTGGATCCTATCACGATCTCCCTCGTCCTCGTCTCGCCCTTCATCGACTCGAGCGTTGAGACTCTGAGGCTCCCGTCTGGCAAAGCCCGAATATCGACCTCAGTCTTCGGCGTCAGCTTTTTTGCCTCGACCCAATCGTGTGGCAGAGAGACCGTGTAAGTCGACCTCCCGACCTTCTGAACCCTCCTGATTCCCATGATTTTCCCCCGAAGTTTCTACTTTCTAGTATATATCTCCTCTTATAGTATATATACTATTTAGGAATAGTATATATTTATTTTCACCGTTGAGCAGAAATGGTGAGATTTCGTGCATAAGATTAATGGAAAAGGCGTATCAACGGTTCTCATAATTGGCATCATTATCCTAATTGTCGCAGCCGTCGCAATAGGCTATTACTTCCTTACGCCCCCGCCAGAACAGCCAGTCACCCTCACAGCCGGCGGCGCCTCGTTCCCGTACCCGCTCATGACAAAGTGGACCTCTGAGTACAACAAGCTACACCCGAACATCCAGATATCCTACCAGTCAATCGGTAGCGGAGGAGGTCAGAATAACCTAAAGTCAAAGACCTTCGACTTTGCATGTTCCGACGCCTACCTCACCGACGCACAAATTGCAAACTATTCTGGTCCGGTACTTCATCTGCCAGAAACCGCAGGCGGTGTTGTAGTTTCCTATAATGTACCAGGAGTAGCGAGCGGACTTAAGCTCGACGCAGACACCATCGCAAAGATCTTCCAAGCCAACATCACGAAGTGGAACGACCCTACAATTACTGCCATGAACCCAGACTTCAACCTACCAAACCAGGACATCGTCTTAGTGAGGCGCTCCGACTCAAGCGGCACCACATTTGCCTTCACAGGCTATCTTAGGACTGCCAGCACGACTTGGACGCTAGGCCAGGGCACCACAGTGAACTGGCCGGCGGGCATAGGTGCCCCGGGAAACGCCGGTGTTGCAAGTACACTGTTGCAGACGCCGTACTCTATAGGATACCTTGAGTTCTGGTATGCGTACAATAACTCGATCCCATATGCCACCGTAAAGAATCACGACGGTCAGTTCGTTGTGCCATCGCTAGAGACGATTGGAAATGCGGCCAGGGCTGGCGCTCCGTTGCTGGCTAAAGACATGAGAGCATCGATAGCCAATCTGCCAGGAGACAACGTCTATCCCATCTCAACCTTCACGTACGTACTGGTGTACAAGGATCTGTCCTACATGGATCAGGCCAAGGCGACCGCAGTGGTCAATTTCCTGTGGTGGGCCGTACACGACGGTCAGAACTACTCCGAAGCACTGCTGTATCCGAAGCTGCCCGCTGAGATAGTAACATTGGGAGAAGGTATCCTGCACCAGATAACTTACCAAGGGATGAGCCTAATTTAAGGTAGGATCTGAGAGTTGTCTATGCCACGCAGGAACTCCCGGTTTTTTAATCTCCAAGACTCTGTATTTAAGTACCTTCTTATAGGCGTATCCGCCTTTGTGGTGTTGTTATTTATTACGCTGTTTTACATGCTTATTGATAGGTCGTTTCCCTCTATTTCCATAAACGGGTTAAGCACCTTAACGGGTACGGTCTGGAACTCCGCGGCTGGAATATTCGGGGCGGTCCCAGCCATTGCTGGAACCCTATTCTCCGCCGTCATCGCAACGCTTTTCGCTATACCAATTAGCTTGGGGGTAGCGATCTACTTTACGGAGTATGCCCCCTCAAGGATCAAATCCGTTCTTTCACTATTCATTGATCTTCTGGCGGCAATCCCCAGCGTAATTTATGGAATTTGGGGGCTCTGGGTGATCTCCCCCCTTATCAAAATCTATGTGCAGCAGCCCATAGTCGGAGCGATCGGTTTCATCCCGATCTTCGCTGGACCTGCTTACGGTCTCAGCATATTTCTGGCGTCCATGATTCTCACGATTATGGTTATTCCCATCATCTCCTCCCTGAGCATTGAGCTGCTCGGAGGCACACCCCCTTCACTGAGGGAGGGTCTCATATCGCTGGGCGCCACGAAGTGGGAGACGGTCCGGCACGTGGGAATACCCTTTGCCCGCCTCGGGATCTTCTCAGCCATAATTCTGGGGCTGGGGCGCGCGCTGGGCGAGACCATGGCCGTTACCATGGTCATTGGCAACAGCTACCTTTGGCCCTTCGAAACATCCTCACTTTTCGCGCCAGCGACGACAATCACAAGCAAGATAGCCAGCGAGCTCTACGAGGCGACAAGCACACTGCACATAGCCTCGCTTATAGAGCTGGCGCTTATACTACTGGTAATCACGCTCTTGATCAACACCGTCGCCAGATTAATAATCAACAGAACGATCAAGAGGGGGTACTACTAGTGGACATATTGTCCAGAAGGGGGAGGGAACGCCTGATAAAGTACATATGCCTCCTGCTTACCGTGCTCGCGGTCGTTCCCCTCCTGTGGATCATAGGTGAGGTTGTCTACAACGGGGTATCTGCCATAAACCTCGAATTCCTCACGGCGCTCCCGGCGCCCTTCGGCGAGTCGGGTGGCGGCATTGGCAATGCAATTCTAGGAACACTAATAATCAACGCCATGGCCTCCCTGTTCGGGATACCTGTGGGAATCCTGACGGGCATGTACCTCTCAGAGTACGACCGAACGAGCAGGCTCGGCTCCGCAGTGAGAACCGTGATCGAGTCCCTATCCGGCGTGCCGTCCATAATCTTTGGGATATTTGCATACTCGCTGATCGTGCTCACGGTCAGGCACTACACCGCCATCGCCGCCGCCTTCGCCTTAGGGCTCATGATGATTCCCCTTATAGCCAAGGCCACCGAGGAGTCCATGAAGATAGTCTCAAACGACATACGTGAGGCGGCCATCGCCTTGGGCGTGCCAAAGTGGGTCCGCACCACGAAGATAGTCTTTAGCATAGCCAAGGGCGGTATCCTCACGGGATGCTTACTTGCGTTTGCTAGGATAAGCGGCGAGACTGCGCCACTGCTCTTCACCTCGCTCTTTAGCTTTTACTGGCCCATCGGCATAGACCAGCCCATGGCGAGCCTCCAGGTCCTGATATACAACTACGCCATGAGCGGCTTCCAGAACTGGGTGATCAAGGCGTGGGGCGCGTCACTGCTTCTTGTGATTATTGTAGTATCGATAAATGTAATAGTTAGGCGCTTCGCTAAACCCAAGTACAAGGCGGGTGTTTGACGTTGTCCAACAGCACCAAGCTTGACATCCAGAACCTGAACGCTTGGTTCTGCGAGAAGCACGCCTTGAAGAACGTCAACGTGAAGATACCCGACAAAGAGGTGGTTGCGGTGATAGGGCCGTCGGGCTGCGGCAAGTCGACCTTCGTTAGGTGCATAAATCGCATGCACGAGCTTATTCCTGGCGCCAAGGCCTCCGGCAAGGCCCTCCTAGACGGGGTCGATGTCTATGGTGGTATGGACGTTATGGACGTGCGCCGGAAGATCGGCATGGTCTTCCAGAAGCCCAACCCCTTTCCCAACATGTCCGTGGCAGATAATGTGGTGGCGGGGCTAAAACTGGTCGGCACACACAGCAAGAAGGAGCTTGCAGAAATTGCGGAGGAGCGCCTCAAATCGGTGGGGCTTTGGGAGGAGATCAAGGACGAACTCAAGAAGTCCGGGGCGAGCTTGTCCGGAGGTCAGCAGCAGCGCCTTTGCATCGCCAGGGCTCTCGCGATGAACCCCGAGGTAATTCTTATGGACGAGCCCACCTCTGCCCTTGATCCCGCATCGACAGCCAAGCTGGAGGAACTCGTCAAGAAACTCAAGAATGAGATCTCAGTCGTAATTATTACGCACAACGTGTCCCAGGCGGCAAGGATATCTGACATGACCGCCTTCTTCTATTTGGGCGAGCTTGTAGAGTTTGATGAAACTAGGAACATATTTGAACACCCTAAGAACCCGCTAACTGAGAGGTACATCACAGGGAGGTTTGGATAGATGCTGAAAGAACCAGAATACCTTACCAAGATAAATGCCGAGATAATGGAGATGCAGGAGATCGTAGAGAGCATTGGGGAGCAGGTCCAAGACGCCCTGAAGAACAGGAGCAGCGGCTTGAAGCCTGTAGCCACAGAGCTATGCAGAGAAGCACAGATAAGGGAGGAACTGATCGTGGAGATGTGCGTGGGATCGCTGATAAGGCACCAGCCGTTCGCCAGCGATCTGAGGGCGCTTACCGTCGCTATGAAGGTATCCTACGATTTGTCGAGGGTCTGCCGTTACCTACGAAACATTACAGAGGTTCTAGAGGAGGTCAATGTCAAGAACTGCGAGGTTAAGGAGGTCTGCGAACTGTTGAAAAACGCCCGGGAGATGGTGCGCCAGAGCCTGAAGGCATACTTTGAGAAGGACCAGAAAGCGGCTACGAACCTAATAAAGAGCGACGAGTCCATCGACGAAGGGTACAGGATGATCCTTAGGAAGTACGCGGTCCAAAAGGCCAGCGGGAACTGCATCCTCTTTAACGGAATTACGGCAAGGATCGTTGAGAGGATGGCGGACCACGCCTGCTACATATCCCAAGAGACCATATACCTTGTCACCGGGAGAAGAACTGACTACCGGTAACCGGGCCTTTATTCATCTTCCCGCTTTTTTCATCGAATTGTCGACAATCGATTTCAAACCCAGAGTTTTTGGAGGTGGCATATTGATTCAAAGCTTGGATGCCAGCTCTTCTGTGGTTAGCGTCTCTGCCCCGTATATCTCCTTGAGGTACTTTATCGTCGGCTCGTTGTCCGCCGGATCCCACGTGGCTACGGCGTCTCTAGGAACCGTTATGGAGTAGCCCCTGAAGAAGGCGTCCGCCGCGGTATGCCTCACGCAGATGGAGGTGTCAATGCCGGTGAGAATCAATCTGTTTACCTTTAGTTCGCGCAGTAAAAGGTCGAGGTCCGTCTCGAAGAATCCGCTGTACCTCCTCTTTCTGATAACGTACTCGCCCTTGATAGGTTTGAGCTCCTCGATGACCTCTGCACCCTTTGTGCCCACGATGGCATGTGGACCCCAAAGCTTCAGCTCGGCATCCACGCCCGGGTAGTGGGAGTCGCAGACGTGGACTACCGGCATGCGCTTTCTCCTAGCGTGATCTAGGAGGAGGCGGATGTTTGGGAGTATGACCTTGGCTCCCTCGCACTTCATCCTGCCGGAGACGAAGTCGTTGAGCATGTCGATTATGAGGAGGGCGGTTGCCATAGACTATCAGATCAAATTATGCCATCGGGTTTATAAACCATGGGCAGATCGCACAAAATTCTTGAATTTGAGGGCGTCCTCTGCCATGGTAACGTTGTTGAACATGACGTAGACCTCCCTCGCGCCTTGGTTTTCGACTATGGATAGAAGATTTTTCAGATCCCCATTCGTGTAGCGGTAGCTGTAGTTGGTCTCGCCTTTGCCGATGCCGTGCAGCCGGAAGTAAACCGTGTTGGTCTCGGTGGAGGGGAGGCGCCTGAATGGATCCACCACATGAACGAGGGAGAGTTCCTGGCAGAGGGATGCCACCGTCTCTGGATGCTGGCTCCAGCTTCCCCGGGGCTCCCACCCCAAGAGCAGCCCTTTTCTCTCGACCAACGGGATGAACCCTCTTACATTTGCGACGTTCTCCTCAGAGTAGCCGAAGCTGGGTGGTGTCTGAATAATGACGATCCTACTCTTCAGAGCTTGGCATATGCCCAGGACTTCATCCCAGGCCTTGAAGTTCTCCTCCGTGGGCCTTAGGTGCCCGAAGCCATCCGCCCTCCCCCATCTTGGCGGTCCGCCGACCCTCCTCCACGTCGGGCTCTCGGTGGGATGCGTCAGTGCCTGCCAAGCCTTCACGATGAACTCGAAGCCCTCCGGAGCGTTTGCCCGCCAGCGCTCGACCGTCTCCGGCTTTGGGAGCCGATAGAAGGTGTCCTGAAGCTCTACGGTCCGGAAGGTTCTGCAGTAGGCGTCCTTGCCTCCCTTCACGCTCCAGCCGCAGGTGCCGACCTTTACCTCCAAGGTACCACCACAATCTCCTTTACGGCAGTCTGTAATAATATTTCTGAAAAACTTACTCAGGCGCGACTCTTGCAGAACTCGGTCTCGCTTAGGACCCGAATCTCTTCGACCTTCTTGAACTCAGGATCGTCGCTGATGACGATAGCACCATTTAAATGCGCACTAGAGGCTATTATCGCGTCGGCGAGCGGCAGTGCGTACCTACCCTTAAGCTCACCAGCCTTCACCGCAACCTCTTCGTCCACCCCGATCTTCCTGAGATAAGGGGAATAACGGAGCTGCTCCATCCTCGCCTCCGCAACCCTGGGCCACCTCTGAAGGTACTTATAGTAAACCTCTGAGAGCGTAACGACGCTGATCCCAGCCTTGATCGCTCCGCCCTCGGCCATCTGTAGGATCCGCCTGACATGGGCCCAGCCCTCCTGCTCGGCGAACAGCTTGATAATGGGTTTGGTATCGAGGATGATCCTAGTCTCTGAGCCTGCGTTCCTCTGCAAGGAAATCCTCTCTCCTCTCCTCCTCGAGCTCCTTACCCACGTCCCTTCCCTTGAAGAGTTCCTTATCTACCCCAGCCAATTTGGAGAGCTCCACGATGGGGATTATTTTTACGGCCCCTCCCTCCTGGATCACCATCAGTTTCGTGCCCTCCACAATACTCAGCCTCCTTCTTATATCCGCAGGTATGGTGATTTGTCCCTTACTCGTAACTGTTACTTCTCCCAAATCCTATTTCCTCCTTACTTATCTTTAATATGCCTTACTAATATAATTTTGGCGTACTCAATGGTCATACTCTGGATACCTGCGTTGAATTTTTCAGTACCTCTTCAGGTACTCGACGGCTCCCTCGAAGATCTTCCTGCCGTCTCCGTGCTCCGGCGGCTCCGCCCCCCAAACCGGTGTCTGCCAGCCAAAGAAGGCCCTCTCAGGGTGGGGCATCATCCCCATCACGTTTCCTTTCTTGTTGCAGATCCCCGCGATGTCGTAGACCGCGCCGTTGGGGTTGTGCGGGTATGCGCCCTCCGCTGGTTTGCCGTCCGGAAGGGCGTACCTGAACACCACCTGCCCCTCCTTTATCAGTTCCTTGAGGGCGCCCTCGGACGGGAGCAGGAACCTCCCCTCGCCGTGACCGATGGGTATCCTGACCACCTCGCCGACCTTCATGATCTTGGTGAAGGGCGTCCTCTTCCCATCCACCCTGAGGCGGATCCACCTGCACTCGTACTTGGCGGAGGAGTTGTTTGCTAGGGTGGCTGTGGGAACGCCAGATACCCCATTGCCCGGCAGCAGCCCAGCCTCCACCAGCACCTGGAACCCATTGCAGATGCCCATCACGAGCTTTTCCTCGTTCACGAAGGCCTCAAGGTCGCGCCTGAACTTTGTAATGACCTGCCTCCCCCATATCGCGCCTGCCCTGACGTAGTCGCCATACGAGAAGCCGCCAGGGAAGACGAGCATGTGGTAATCCGACAACCTTCTCTTCTTCAGCTGGTTCATGTGCAGTATCTCTGTCTGCAGTCCTAGCTCCTCGAGGGCGACCTTCACCTCCAGGTCGCAGTTCGTGCCGCCGACCCTCAGGACGCACGCCCTCGCCTTCTCCAGCCTCATCAATAGCCCCTCCACGCCCTCCTCATCTCAGAGGAACCCAGCACCAACTCCCTGCCCTTCAGGTCATGCAGTCTGAGCCCTGCCCCCCTCCCACCCTCCACTTCTCCGACCTCTCTGTGGGGTAGCCCCTTGAACAGATTCTCAAAGCCCTTGGCGTGACCTCTCTCGACCTCCACCAAGAACCTCGAGGCAGACTCTGAGAAGAGAATAATGTCGCTCCTCCCTACCGCTGAAGGTGCCCGCCTCAGGTCGATGGCGAGACCGAGTCCATCCGAGGCTATAACCATCTCCGCCGCCGCGACCCCGAGCCCTCCCTCGGAGAGATCGTGGCACGCCATGACCATGCCCCCGTCCATGGCATTGATGAGCGTATCAATCGTCCTCTTGGAGACCTTTGCGTCAATTTTGGGACAAGCACCTCCCGCGATTCCCTTCGACCTGAAATACGCAGATCCGCCGGTTTCGTCCTTAGTAAGCCCGATGAGGTAAATCGGGTTGCCCTCCCTCTTGAGGTCCAGAGTGATTGCCCTCCTAAGGTCCGGGATTATACCCACGCCGGTGATCAGGAGCGTCGGCCTGACCGGTCCCAGCGGGGACTCGTTGTAGAGGCTGTCCTTGCCCGATATGAAGGGCACGTCCAGCGCTGTTGAGAGGTCGTAGCAGGCCTCCACCGCCCTTAACAGTGAGCCCATCCTCTCCTCGCGCTCGGGATTCCCCCAGACGAAGTTGTCCAGGATCGCCACCCTCCTCCCGCCCACCGAGGCGTTGTTCCTCACCGCCTCCTCTATGGAGGCCGCCGCCATCCAGTAGGGGTCGGGGTAGAAGGGATTTATGCCGCAGGAGATCACGAGCCCCATCCACGAGTCCTTCAGGGGCTTTATCACTGCCGCGTCGTTGGGCCCGCCCTCCTCGCCCTGCAGCGGCTTTATCGCCGTGCAGCCCCTCACCTCATGGTCATAGGTCCTTATGACGTCCTCCCGGCTCCTAACGTTGGGGTCTGCTAAGAGGGTGAGCAGCTCCTCTGCCAGATCCCTCGGCTCATCCAGCCTGTACCTAGCTGAAGGGATTATCACCTGCGCAGCCTTCCTAGTGACCTTGGGCGGGCTGTACAGAAAGTCGAGGTCCAGATTGCAGACCACCTCGCCGTGCAACGTGACCTTGATCCTTCCGCTCCTGTTGAACCTCCCGAGGACGCACGCCTCTATGTCCTCCTCCTTGAATATCTCAAGGACCTTCTCGACGTTACCCTCGGGCACCGAGACTAGCATCCTCTCCTGCGACTCGGAGACCCAGATCTCCCACGGTGCCAGGTTCGCCTCCTTGAGGTGGACCACGTCAAGGTTCACGTCCAGACCCAAGCCCGACCTGTGGGCCATCTCGCCGGCGGCGCAGGATATCCCGCCCCCGCCCAGGTCGGTCACGCCTGAGGCGAGCCTCCCGTCCCTTATCCTCAGGATGGCCCTTTTCAGCCTCTCCTCCACCACCGGGTTAGGTATCTGCACGGCCGACCTCAGCTCCTCAGAGCCCTCCGGGAGATCTGCTGAGGCGAAGGTCACCCCGTGGATCCCGTCCCTCCCCGTCTTTCCGCCAGCCATCACCGCGTAATCGCCCTCCCTAGTGTTTTTGATGTATAGATCCTTGGGAAGCACCCCGATGCAGCCGCAGTAGACTATCACGTTGCCCGTGTAACCTTTATCGAAGAGTATCCCTCCTGACACGGTGGGGATCCCCATGTTGTTGCCGTAGGCGCCCACCCCCGCCACCACACCCTTGTAGATGTACTTGGGGTGCCTCACGCCTAGCGGTAGCTCCTCATGGCGAATATCGAGGGGTCCGAAGCAGAGCACATCCGTGTTGGCAACGGGCTCGCCCCATACTCCGAGGATGTCTCTTATGACGCCCCCCACGCCGGTTGCGGCACCGCCGAAGGGCTCCACAGCCGAGGGGTGGTTGTGAGTCTCCACCTTGGCAGCCACCACGTATCCGTCGTCAAAGTCCACGATGCCAGCGTTGTCCTCGAAGACGGAGATGCACCATGGCTTCTTCAGATCCCTCGTCGCCCTGGCTATGTAGTTCTTCAGCAGTCCCCTGACGACCCTATTCTCCGTCCTGATATCGCCCTTGAAGGTCTTGTGGATGCAGTGCTCCGACCATGTCTGACCGAGGCTCTGCAACTCCACGTCGGTTGGAGGTGTCTTGAAGTAACCTTTAAGATACCTCATCTCGTCCAAGCTGAGGCTGAGGCCCATGGACTTGCTGATCTCGACCAGATCCTTATCATCGGTAGCAGAGAGGTTCACGGTGAACAGGCTGAGCTTATCGCTTGCCCTTCTCAACAGTCCGCTCTTCACCCGGGAGCACCTCTACCGAAAAGTTGTCCTTGGTCGGGTTGGCCAGAAGCTTCCTGCACATGTCCTTTGTGAGCCTCACGCCATCCTCCGCGTCCCTCGCCTCCAGATCCAAGGTGTAGACCTTGCTGACCTCCACGCCTTTCACGCGGAAGCCCAAGTCCCTGAGGGACTTTGCGGTGATGTCGCCCTCTGGATCGAAGTGTCCTGGCTTCAGCCTCACCTCGACCTTTACCTTCATCTCCGTCTCCTCCTGCCCTCCTCAAGCCTCCCCCTCAGCTCGGGGTACTTCATCGCCAATATCTCAACGGCGAGAAGGGCGGCGTTCTTCGAGTTGTCAACGCCAACGGTGGCAACAGGAACCCCTGGCGGCATCTGTGCCATGGACAGAAAGGCGTCCAAGCCCTCAAGCTTCACGTTCATGGGGACTCCTATGACCGGTCTGACCGTCTTCGAGGCTATAACGCCTGGTAACGCCGCCGAGAGACCTGCAACGGCTATGAAGACCTCTGCGTCGGTAGTCTTCACGAACGAGTCCAGCTCATCCGGACTCCTGTGCGCTGAGATGACCCTGTAGTCGCACTCCACGCCGTACTCCTTGAGCACACCCACGACCTCATTGCCCGCCTTGGCGTCCGACCTGCTCCCTATGACCACAGCCACCTTTGGCATCAGACCCTCCCCCCGTACTCTATGCACCCCTCGGCGAGGTGGGCGATGATCTCCGCGTTTCTCCTTGCCTTCTCAAGGTCGGGCTGGAATGCCGCCGCCATACCCATCCTCCTTCCTGCGTACGCCGTCGGCTTGCCGAAGTACCAGAAGTCGCCCCTCACGCCCTTGGTCTGGAAGTGGTTCAGCTTGCTCGCGTTCCAGCCCAGAACCTTCACCTCCTTCTTTATCTCCAACGGCGCAAGGACCACGTGGGCAACCCCGTAGACATCCTGCCTTGCGATCTCCAGATGGAACGGGTTAATCTGCAGACCCAGGGTGGACGTGAGTTGCAATGCCCCCTCATCCATGTTCAGCATCCACCTCGTGACCATGCCCGTGTCGTGGGGCCTGTTCGCCACCTCGTTGTTGTAGACCTCGTCGCCAAGGACGAACTGCTCCACCGCATAGACCCCTATCCCTCCCATGAAGTCGGCAATGCGCCCGGCGTCCGCCTTGCACCTCTCCGCCGCCCCCTCAGATATGGCGGAGGGCAACCAGCTCTCGTGGTAGGTCGCGCCGGGCCTCCTGTGCTCTATGGGCGGAACGAAGGAGTTCACGATCTTCCCGTGCTCATTGAAGTGCCTCACCACTATCTGCGTGATCTCGGTGCCCATGGTTTTCAGCCCCGGCAGGAACCTCTCTACGACGACCTCGTCGCCCACCCCCCTGGCGTGCTCCACGGCGTGGGCGTATGCCTCCTCAAGCTCCTTTCCGGTCTTCACTATGGAGGTGCCGTGGCCGCTGGAGGTCATCACGGGCTTCACTATCACGGGCAGACCGAAGTCCTTGGCAATCCTGTGCACCTCTTTGTCGTTGTTGGCGTATGCCCAGTCTGCCCTCTCCAGCCTGAGCCTGTCGAACATCAGCTTGGTGGCGTGCCTGTCCATGCAGACCAAGGGGCCGTAGGGTGTGGACATCACCTTGTAGCCCTCGTCCATCCCGAGCTTGTATGCCCTGTGGGTGTCGATCATCTCAACCTCCATGTATATGGCATGTGGCTTGGAGGGATCGGGCACGTACTTCTTTATGTACCTCTCCAAAAGGTCTCCGTTCTTCATGTCGAAGACCTCGGACGCGTCGGCCGCGTCCTGAGCAGGGAACCCGTTATACCTATCAAAGGCGACCGTCCTCACCCCGCCGCCCGCCCCGCCGTACTGCCCCTTCGCCGCCGTGACCGCCAGGTCGCCCAGCTCCCCTCCACCGACGGAGATGAAGACCGCCGGCCTCTCAGGGTCGAGCGGGTCGAGTGGACTTAGCCTCCCCTCGAACTCCTTCTTGTAGGATCCTATCTTATCCAACAGATCCCTTCTCTCTTCCTCCGTCATCTTATAGACCATATCAACCGACCTCCACCAACCCTTTACCCGGTATCCATATCATCCTCTTTCCGAGGAGCCCCCTCCTCTCCCTGTATTGGTAGATCTCACGCGCCATGTTCGCCAGCGCTATCCTCCTCTCCAAGGACTTCTCCGACCCAATGTCCCTTCTGTGGAAGAGCTTCCACCCGTCCTCGAGCGAGACCTTCTCCGTAAGTTTTTCAGCCCTCCTGCTCGCCTCCGGTACGCTCTCCCCAACGCCGAGGCACTCCACGACCCTTGAGCCACCGCTGAACACCCTTTCATCCTTGATGTCCGCCGACGCCCAGAGGATTCCGTCCCCGTTCCCCTTGATCTTAACCGGATGCCCGCTCGCAATGTCCCTTCTGTTGGGGTACCCCTCGGGGCAGACAGCCTTAACAACGACAGCCTTGTCCTCGAACTCCGCCTTGATTGTATTGAGCCTCTCGCCGATGATGGCCTCGCATATGTCCACTATGTCACTCTTCAGCACCGAGAGCACGTTGCCCGCCTCCGGGTCCCCCAGCCTCGAGTACATCTCTATGACCGTGGGTCCCCAGACCGAGGTGAGCATCATCTGCCCAGCGACCACACCGTGGTACTTCTCGCCCGTCTCCGTCTGTATCGCGTCTATCATCATCCTGACTATCTCCACGGACTTTAGGTACTCCTCGTCCGTGAGGATTGCCCTCCCGTCATCCACACCCCACCTGAGGTTCATGCCACAGGATATGGAGCCCATCCCACCGGTCTCCAGCCCCAGGTCGCCGTCGAAGGCGTGCTTGTTGTCCTGAACCGCAGGCATGGGCACGACCGTACTCCCATCCGTGAAGCAGTGGACGGTGTACTCCGGACCCCAGACCCTCTCCTCTATGAGCAGCTTGTAGTCGATATCGTCGTAGCCCTTCATGTACTCCCTGACAATTGACTCGGCGTGCTCCTTCTTGACCTTCCTCTTGTCCTCCTGCAGGTAGACCTGGAAGTCCTCTATCACTTTTACTCCCTTCCCCCCCGCCTGCCTCGCCGGCTTGAGCGCGACGCTGTCCGCATACTCCTCGATGTATGGAACAGCCTCCTCGAAGGTCTTGAACTTCTTGTACCAGAGCCTCCCCGGAATCTTGTACTTCCACTGGAGGTCCCTCATGCTTGCCTTGGACATCTCCAGCTCCGAGACCGCCCTGTTCGCCCCGATGCAGGGTATTCCGCCATCCTCGAGCCTGTCCGGCACTCCGTGGAAGTTCGGCTCCTCGGGTCCGACGAAGACGAAATCTGCCCCGGACTTCTTGGCGGCCTTTATCACGCCCTCAGGGTCGTTTATGTTTCCGAGGTAGTACTCCCCGCCGCTTTTCTTCACGATCCCCTTTATGCCTGGGTTCGTCAGGTCCGATAGGCAGTAGAGCCTCGGCTCGTGCCCGCTCCTCGCGAAGGCGGCCGCTATCGCGTGCTCCCTGCCGGCTCCCCCGACTAGGAGAACTTTCATTTCGTCACACCTCCGGGTAATGGCCGTTGAAACAGCCAAGGCAGAGGTCCCTCCTGCTCATGCCAACGGCCTCGATTAGCCCTTCAATGCTGAGGTACTTGAACGAGTCCGCGCCCACGACCTCCGCTATCTTATCCTCAGGGAGGTGCTTTCCGATCAGCTCGTCCTCTGGCGGGACCTCGACCCCGAATGGGCAGTGCGACACTATGTGTGGGCTGCCTATCCTGACGTGGATCTCCTTTGCCCCCTTCTCCTTCATCAGGTAGACTATGTTTGCCAGCGTATTCCCTCTCACAACGCTGTCATCGATGAGGACGACCCTCTTACCCTTAACCGCCTCGCTTATCACATTGAGCTTCAGCTGGACCCCCTTAAGCCTCTCGAACTGGTTCGGCTTCATGGCGCTCCTCACCCTTCTCCCCGTCAGCTCAAAGCCCTTCTCCACTGGTATCCCGGTCTCGTTGGAGTGTGCCATGGCGAACGGTATCGCGGTCTCGGGCACGCCTATAACAACGTCGGCGTCCACGTAGCCCTCCTCCACGAGCTTCTTCCCTATGCTCCTCCTGACCCTGTACACTGGAACGTCGTTGATGTAAGAGTCCGGCCTAGCGAGGTAAACGTACTCGAAGCTACAGTACGCCCTCCTCTTTGATGTGGCGCCCTGCTCCGAGTGTGCCGAGAGAGGCGTGAAGACCCTCACCTCTCCTGGCTCGATGTTCTCCGCTGGGCTGATGGGAACCCTCTCCCCGATGATGTCCATGACGCAGCTCTCCGAGGCGACTATCCCTCCGTCGAACCCCATCTTGCCCAAGACGAGGGGCTTCACCCCCATAGCCCCCCTGCCTGCTACCATATCCCTATTCTCGTTGACCGCTACGTAGGAGAAGCCGCCCCTGCACCTGCCGAAGAAGCCCTTCAGGCCGTCAAGATCGTTGCTGCCCTTTACCTGCTCTGAAAAAGCCCTCCTAAGGTTCTCCTCGTATGAAATTGAGCCGTTCCACTGGTAGCCGTCCACCTTCAGTATTTTCCCGTCTATAGCAGCGGAGACCTTGCCGTTCAGCGAGATCGGCTGTATCTCGGCGTCCTCTGCTGGATACGGAGAGACCGCTCCTACGCAGATGTGCCCCTTCGTATTCGCCGAGGCCAATACCTGCTCCACCAGGCCCTTGCCCGCCACCTTATTGCGATCGTCACCAAAGAGTTCGAAGCCTGCCGTTTCTTGACCCCTGTGCTGGAGTGCCATGAGCCCGAAGACCCCAAAGTTGTAAGCGTTCCATCTGTTGTCGAACAGGTATATCCCCAAGATCCCTGCCATCCTCACACCTCCAAGTTCGGTCGTTCGTAGACCCTGCTCCTGTCCGATTTGTCGACGGTGGACCTGACCTTGTCCGCTATCCTCTGCGCGAGCTCCGTCGGATAGCTCCCGGTGGTGCAAGCCATGCAGAGGTCCTCCTTACGCATGCCGGTCGCCTTAACGAAGTCCTCGAGGGGCTGGTAGCAGACCGCGTCGGCTCCTATCTCCTTGGCTATCCCCTCTTCGTTGAAGTAGAACCCGATGAGCTCCGTGAAGGTCGCCATATCTATCCCGTAGAAGCAGGGATGCGTTATCCTGGGGAAGGTGACGAAGAGGTAGACCTTCTCCGCGCCAGCCTCCCTCAGCTTCTTTACTGTCGTCCTCGTCGTGTCGCCCCTGACGATGCTGTCCTCGACGACTATGGCCCTCTTCCCCTTCAGACCACCATCCGGAACGTTGATCTTCCTGTCGATGGTCGAGGTCCTCTCGTCGACCTCCAGTATGAACGCCCTGTGGGTCACGAACCTGTGCCTCCTCAGGGTCCTCTCCCACCTCAGACCAGTCTCCTCATGCAGCCCGTACGCCGCGTCGTCGGCCGTCTCCGGTATGGATATAATGAGGTCAGAGTCCCTGACTACGTCCTGGTACCTCCGCCCTAGGTTCCTGCCGAACTCCTCCCTCACCCTGTAAACGTACTTGCCGTTGATCATCGAGTCAGGTCTCGCGAAGTAGGAGAACTCGAAGCCGCAGAATGCCCTCCCGCCGTTCCTGACGAGCCTCTGCCTCTCCATCCCGTCCTTCGTGAAGATCAGAGCCTCGCCCGGCTCCACCTCGCTCAAGACCTGGAAATCGTTAATGTCGAGCCCGACAGTTTCAGAGGAGACCGCCTTGATGCTGCCGTCCCTGCTCTGTCCGAGGCAGAGCGGCCTCATCCCGAGCGGATCCCTGAACGCAAAGAACTCCCCGCTCGACCTCAGTCCCACCACGGAGAATGCACCCTCCACATCCTCCATGCATAACTTTACGCTATCTATTATGCCCCTGTCCAAATTGTCGAGGAGGTACCTGCTGAGGAGCTCGGTATCAGAGGTCGTCTTGAGCCTACCGTTTCTCTTGGCTACAAACTCCTTCAGCCACCCGATGTTCACCAGGTTGCCGTTGTACGCCAAGCCCAGCTTCTCCTTCCCGCGGGAGACGACTATGGGCTGTGCATCCTTCAGATGAGCGTAAACGTCCCTGTGTCCGGAGGTCCCATACCTGACGTGGGCTATCCCGACATTGCCCGGCAGGAGTATGTTCCAGCGGAGGAACTCCTGCCTCTCTATCCTCGGGACGAGGCCGAGGTCCACGTACCTCCTCAGCCCCTCGGAGTGTGTGAGGAACCCGTAGGACTCGTGTCCTCTGTGGTTCTGCGCCACTAGTCCCCAGTAGAGGTTTACGAAGGCATCGCTGCCGTCGAAGCATTTAGCTCCGAATACCCCACACCTCTCCCCCACCATAAGAGTGCCCCCCAGACCGTTACTATAAACATGTATATTTATAGGGGGCTTTTTAAGGTTTTTTTATACGTTTATCTAAAAATATCGTCTACACCGGCAAGCCTCAGCTCCTCAACGCTGGCGCCCTCCGCGAGCACCCTGTATGCACCCACACAACGCTTGACAACCTCCCCGACGACCCCTCTGGGTAATATCGGCGGCTCGCCCTCTCCAGCAAAATCGAGCCTCCTGAGACACTCCCTCAAGAATTCCTTGTCAAGGCAGTGCTTCTCCTGCACCTCACCTGGCCTGTAGTACCTGCGCGCCCACATCCTAGCAGAGTCGTGCGTCGGGGGCTCATCTATCTGTATCAACTCTTTACCGTGCCAACCGAACTCGATCTTGAAATCGGGTATGATTATACCCCTCTGCCTCGCCTCCGCCTCGTAGAACTCGTACAGCTTTAAAGTTGCTTCCTCCAGCTCGTCCCACGTGCTCTTGTCGACTATGCCCCTCTCCACAGCGAGTTTTCTGGCGATCTCCTCGTCGTGGCCCACGTCCGCCTTTGTTGTGGGAGTTATTACTGGGGCGGGAAGTTCCTCCGCCATACTCAGCCCCTCCGGGAACTTTATCCCGTAGAGCTTGCGTTCCCCCTTGCTGTACGCCCTCCAGAGCGAACCGTAGAGGTACTTCCTAACGACCCACTCGATGTCGACCCTCCTCGCCTTCCTGACCCGTATGGTCCGGCTGTCCTCGACAGATATTAGATGGTTCGGGAAGACCCTCCTGCTCCTCTCCATCCAGTAAACCGACAATTTCTGCAGGGACTCGCCCTTCCTCGGGATCAGTGTCGGGAGAACGACGTCGAAGGCTGAGACCCTGTCCGTGTGGTATATCAGGAGCTCCTCACCGAGGTCGTAGATGTCCCTGATCTTCCCCCTCCTCAGAACGCCGACGCCCAGGTTGGAGTACCTGACGACCTCTACTTTCTTGTTGGTTAGGGGATCCTCGGCCAGCTCCATGATAAACACCAGTAGATAAATTTCCGCATAGTATATATTAACATTTTTTAATCGTTCATGTAAAATTTCTGAACAGGCAGAGGGGGCTCAGATCAATTCTATCAGGTCCGCGACGCTCTCTAGGGTAAGGTCAGGCAAAACGCTCCTCCCCCTCAGATCCGACCTGCAGGTGACCCCCGTGAGCACGAGGATGGTATAGACGCCCGCGTTCCTCCCCGCCGCAACGTCTATGTCCAAGCAGTCCCCCACCATTGCAACCTCCCCCCTGCCCACGCCCAGCCTCTTGAGGGCTATGCCCATTATGTTCTTGGACGGCTTCCCCACTATGATTGGCTTCGCACCAGTTGCCGTTACTATGGCGCCTACTATGGCACCTGCTCCCGGCAGGTAGCCGCCCTCCACTGGGAGGTTCCGATCGGTGTTCGCGGCTATGAACTTGGCGCCGCCCTGAATCGCGAGGCACGCCGCTGCCAGCTTCCTGTAGGTGACCCCAGAGTCGAGCCCGCAGACGACGTACTTTGCCCTCCTCGCACCTTCCTCGTCCAGCAGGGTGAAGCCCTCCCCGGCGATTGCCGACTTCAGCGCCGCCTCGCCCACCACGTAGACCCCACCGCGCTCCAAGTTTCGCATGTAGATGGCGGTGGCGATGGAGGACGTAAGGATCTCCTCCGGAGATGTCTCTATTCCCATCCCCCTCAGCTTCTCCGTGTACTCCTGCGGGGTTCTGGTGGAGTTGTTGGTCAGGAAAAGGACCTTCTTCCCTTTCTTCCTTAAGGCGTCGATAACGCCCGCGGCTCCCTCCACCGGTCTGTCTCCCCTGTAGATGTTGCCGTCCAGATCGAGGATAAACGCCTTGAAGTCCAACTTGCGGGTCATATCCCTGACACCATCGCCTCCTATCTCTTGCCCCGCGATTATTAAACTTGCCAGTGGATTAGTGCGAAAAGATCAGGACAAAAAGAACAATATAGGGGATTAGCCCTAGCAATGGGAGTAATCCGAAGACGAGTCTACGAATGTTGCCCTTAGGCTCCTTCCGCACCCTCTTCTGCACCTCTGTCCTGAGCATGTAACTGCCTGACAATATCATGAACGAATAAATCATAACGAAGTGAGGTATGATTAACACGACCAGTGGCAAAGTTTCCAAGGAGGCCATCCGTGAAGCACGGCGCCGAAAATGCCGTCCGCGCCCAGTTCGTAGATGCCCCCGAGGAGCAACAGCTCGAGGAGGTGTACCTGTAGGTGGTCTGTACCCTCCAGAGCAGGGCGATCATAAGCACGTACCAAGGCATTGTAGCCAGAAGGTCGATCGCGAGATTGGGGTTTGCGGCAACACCGGTAATCCAAGACCCTCTCAACAGACCAGAACAGGAACTCGCCCCAGATCGCACCAGCGCTCCCCATCTGCTGACAAATGAGGTGAGGGGTGCTCGGAAGCTCCAGAACAGAAGAGTGCTGAACGCACAAAGAAAGACTGAGATGTTGGTCACGCGGTTATTGACACCACCTGCAATGATCTGCACGAGCAGAGGCAGAACAACGAGGATCAGCCAAACGCCGAACAAGGATCTGCGTTTTGAGCCGAACAGGAACGACCTCAAACGGCTAAACTTGCCTTCAATGCTACCAACGTATAGCCACCCTTCGCACAATACAATCCCAAATTACTGCCTTATCTCTTTCAACTCGACTTAAATTATCGTTTGTGTTTCTTGAACTTCACGTAACTCTCGTAATCCTCCTCGGAGGTGAATATCTTCCACTTCACCCCTCCGGTTGGAACCTTCGCCTTCCCCACGAAGCATCTCTTGCCGGTCTGCACCTCGGCGCTCTTCAAAAAGTGTATCGCCTCCTCCCTGCTCTGCATAGGGTATCGCCAATGCAAGACGCACTGGGGTCGTCCACAGGTCTTGCAGACGTACTTTTCATGGTCGCAGGTGGAATATGAAAGCCACCATCCATAACATTCCGGGCATGGGTTATCTTCACTGAACTTTGTTACCTCCCTTCATCTTCGCTCGCCCGATTGAGTCTCATCTCCTCTCTTACGGCGCTTGGTAAAAGGGATGATCTTGGGAACCTCCCTCGAATACTGCTCATACTGCTCTCCGAACATGGCTCTGAGCTCCTTCTCCTCAAAATTGGCCACCACAAAATTGAACCACAGTAGCAGAAGTACTGCTGAAAATAGGAGAAAGGTGTAATCCAGAAGTAGCCACCAGCCAATGAGCAGTAATACATTTCCAAAGTACAACGGATGTCTGACGTATCGGTACGGTCCCTGAACCACGAGCGACTCTTTTCTGCCTGAGGGCTTTTCCAGAGGCTCTCTTCTTCCTACCTTCGAGATGGTTACATACGTGGAAACTAGTATGTCGACTGGATTCCTATACCTGAACAACCAGCCATAAAATAGAAAACCGAGGGCAAGAACTAGTCCACCAATCAAGCGGATAGGAGGCGCAAAACCAAGGCTGGATGGTATTCCGATGGCGATGGTCAGAAGGTATCCCAACGCGAAGAAGACTGCAACTACGACAAAGACTACTAACGTAACTACAAGAAGGGCTTTGCCTTTGGTGGGTGATATCGCTTCCACCACTTTTACTCAATATTAGGCGTGTTAGGGATATAAAAGTACAGAACGTCTTTAGAATTGAGATCTAATGAACCTCGCAAAGATGTCTTGACAAAGTCTTAGTGCGGGTAAACAATAAATGCTTAAAAGTTTTTCAAATGTAGTAATTCACGGTCCACTATGGAAAAACCAACAGAAACCATAATGGTTGGCGTGGACGGCTCGAAGCACGCCGAGGCTGCCTTCAAGGTCGCCACCGATATGGCGAAGCGGCATGATGCGCGTCTGCTAATAGTTGCCATACACGCCTCTCCTGCAATGCCATCAACACCAGGCGTTCCAGGATACCCCCACATATTGACAAGCTTCCCAGAATACTCCCCGAAGGTGCCAAAGGAGGTCACCGAAAAAATGGAGCCTATCCTGAAGGGGTATGAAGAAATAGCAAAGAAAGCCGGCGTCAAAGCCGTAGAATCTGAGATCATTCCGGTTTGGAATACTGTAGACGGAGGCCTTGTAACAGAGGCCGAAAGAGAAGGCGTCTCGCTGATAGTCATCGGCTCAAGGGGTCTCACCGGTCTCAAGCGCGCACTTCTCGGTAGCGTCGCCGATTATGTCGTTAAGAACGCCCCTTGCAATGTGCTCGTCGTAAGGCGCTGATCTATTTATTAAAAATATCAGAAAAATTAATAAACATACTTAGCCAGATCATATTAAGGGACTCGCAATGGCCCACATTCACCTGCCCGACGGTGTTCTGCCCATCACGTGGGTGGCATTCTACTGGTTAATCTCGCTCGCCCTGCTTGGGATTGTCGCCTTCTACTTCAGGAGGACTGGTAAGTCCATTGAGGTCAAGACGCTCTCGGTCGCAGGCGTAGCCACCGCCCTCGCCTTCGTGATCTTTCAGGTGGAGGTTCCGGTATTGGGAGGGCTCCACCTCAACTTCACGCCAATGCTGGGAATTCTGGTCGGGCCCATCATCGGCTCGGTATCCGCTGTCATCATTAACATACTCTCCTCGGCTGTAGGTCACGGTGGCTGGGGTCCCATCGGGCTCAACTTCCTGATAAACATGGTAGAGATCGTTGTTGCCTTCTCGATCTTTGTGTTTCTATTCCGCAGGCGCAGGGTCCTCCCCTTCATAGCCGCGCTTGTCGCGACGCTGATCGCCCTGACGGTCTCAAACGCGCTGATGGTCGGCGCAATAACCGTTTCCGGCATACAGGGCGTGGAAGGAGTAGAGGAGCTGCAGAACCTCCTCCTTCTGGCACTAATAAACGAGGTCGCGGCGGTTGTTGAGTCGATAGTTACCGGGTTTCTGGTTGCCTTCCTGGCAAAGGTAAAACCTGAACTCTTGGGTGGTAGTAAAATTGAAGAGTCTTGAGAGGGGGCATGTCCCGAACTTGGCAACGATCCTCTACTACTCGGAGAGAGGGGGACTGCTGAACAGGGCGAGTCCGTGGGTCAAGTTGATGGGTCTCTTCCTCTTCGTGGTGGCGGCGACGATAATACAGAGCACCCTTCTGCTGTTAGCGCTCTACGTTCTCTCTTTGTTGATCTACATCTCGGGGAAGTTTCCGCTAAGGAAGCTGCTCGGCTGGTCGCTGTTTCCTGTATTGTTCATACTGACGATCTCCATCCTGTTCATCTTCTCGCAGCCCGGAAGACCTATCATCGCCGTTCCTGGCGTATTCACCATTACTGACATGGGCGTACTCCTCGTGGTGAAGCTCCTGCTCAGGGGCCTAGCGGTGGTGAACTACTCTCTCACATTAATCATGTCCACGAGGTACTCTGAGATCTCCGGCCTCGCAGACAGGATATTCCCTAGGCCCTTCGATGTAATCTTTCTGCTGACCTTCCGCTTCGTCTTCGTCGTCTTCGAGGTGCTTGAGACCGCTCTACTGGCGGCTTGGGCAAGGGGTGGAAGCCTGCGGAGGGGGATAACCTCTGCGGGCTCACTCTACGCCAAGATATTCGCGGTCGGGGTCGTCTACTCGTTCGACAAGGCCGAGAGGATCGGGAAGGCGATGGAGGCGAGGGGCTTCTCGGGGGAGCTCAGGTCGTACGAGAGGCTTAGGAGTCCATCTGCGCTGGGGTGGGCCATGTTGGTGATTTCTGTACTGATTGTTGTTGTAGCTTACGTGTATCAGGGGATAATCCCATGAGTTCCGAACCTTTATTGCACCTAGACTGCCTCTCCCACACCTACTCCGACGGCACGGTGGGCATACACGACCTCTGTTTCAAGGTATTCCCGAAGGAGATAGTGGGCGTATGTGGTCCAAACGGTTCTGGCAAGTCCACCTTGCTGGAGCACCTGAACGGCATACTGATCCCGTCTGAAGGAGAAATTATGTTGGAAGGCGAGCGCATTGACAAGAAGAACCCGGAGAAGCTCAGGAGGTCTGTTGGTCTTGTCTTCCAGGACGCCGACAGCCAGCTCTTCGCCCCCACTGTTATGGATGATGTCATGTTCGGACCGATAAATACCGGAATGCCTCCCGCCGAGGCTAAGAAGGCGGCTGAGTGGGCCCTCGACTTGGTGGGCTTCGCGGAGAAGACCAAGATCCCCCACTACCTGAGCGGCGGCGAGAAGAGGCTGGTTGCCATAGCCGGCGTGATCGCCATGAAGCCCAAGATCGTCGCGGTGGACGAGCCAACATCGGATTTGGACCCGGTCAACGCCGAGAAGGTCGAGAAACTTCTTCTTAAGCTAAGGGACGAGCTTGGGCTGAGCGTTGTAATCTCCACCCATGACATGGATCTCGCCTCTAGGATATCTGACAGGGTCTACATCCTCAAGAAGGGTGTTGTGCTGGCTGAGGGCACGCCAAGGGATCTCTTCTACGATGAAGGGCTACTCCAAGAGGCGGGGCTGAAGCCCCCCGAGGTGGTGGGGATGTACAAAATGCTGGTGAAGGACGGGGTGCTCGGCGACGGGAGCAGACCACTTATGCGGCAGGATCTCCTCTCCCTGATAGAGGGCAGGGCGAATAACGAAAAATCAGCAAAGGTGATCTAGATGGTCGTGGTGAGCCTATCTATACCGGATGAACTGCTGCGCGAGCTGGACACCATTCTGGGCGGAGAGCGGTATGCAAGCCGGTCCGAGGTGGTGCGGCAGGCAGTGCACAAGTACATTATGGAGTACAGGGAGCTTGAGAGGCTAAAGGGCGACATCATCGCCACAATTACCGTGCTTCACGAGAAGACGGGCAAGAACGAGGATCTGCAGCTACAGCACGAGTTCGGCGACATCGTCACTCAGTACCTGCACTCCCACCTCACCGAGAGGAGTTGCCTTGAGGTCATGGTCGTCAAGGGTTCGTCCAAGCGCCTCAAGGACTTGATCGATGGCTTAAAGGCGAACCGGCACGTCAAGCAGCTCAAGTTCTCCGTGATGGCTGTGGACTGATGCTGCTGAATAAAACCTTATAAGCGGTTTTTTCAGATCGTGTCAGAGGTGCATAATAATGCCTTACTGCCCGAAGTGCGGAACCAGCGTTGCCGCGGACGCGCTGTACTGCCACTCCTGCGGAGCCAAGCTCGGCAAGACCGTGACCGAGGAGTTCTCCGTCGCGGCTGACGACCTCATAAAGAAGGTTGAGGAGCTGATACACGAGGGGAACGTCACGAGGATCATCGTGAAGGACGAGGCCGGCAAGGTCCTGCTCGAGCTACCGGCGACCGTGGCGGTCGTAGGGACGTTACTGCTCCCGTGGCTGGCTGCGCTGGGCGTGATTGCGGGCATTGCCACTCGTTGCACGTTAGTGGTCGTGAGAAGGGAATAAAAGGCAAGTGATCTCCCTTATTCTAAATGGACTGATTCCAGCCTTTATGAAACCAGCACTATGCCTATCCCTATGAGAACTCCACCAACGGCGCCAAGAGGAGGTATGGTCTCTCCCAGAAATATGCTCGCGGTAACTATGGCAACGACTATCTCGAAGAGCATCACGATTCCAGTGTTTACCACTGTGAGCGTCTTGAGCGCCTTGTAGAAGAGGAAGAATCCGAAGATGGTGCAAATCACCGTCACGTACAGGAGGGCTGAAACCGAGAAGGGCGTAACCTGAAAACTCATGGGCGATACGAGCAGGATAGGTACCAGCACGATGGCGCTCGTCAGGGTCATGGACTCGGTGACGTCCATGGGCGATAGGGAGAGTTCGGTCACCGCCCTCTTGTTGTAGATGTTTGAGTATGCCCAGATTATCCCGCCAAGGAATATTATCAGGTCGCCAACCGCGGAACCGCTCCACAGGACCGTTAAGTCTCCGCCTGTGGTGGTTAGAAAGACGCCCATGAGTCCTACGAGTATGCCTACTTTAGCCCTGCCGTTTATCCTCTCCTTCAGCAGGAGGTAGCTGAATATTGCCATGAATACGACATTGACGTTCACGAGCAACGAGGCCTTGGAGGCCGTCGTCATAGTTAGACCGTAGAACTCCATGACGAACCCGGCGGCGTTCGTTATCCCCACTATCCACAGTATCCTGTTATTGAGTAGCCTGACGATGGACTTCCTGAACGCTACTAGAAAGCCGACGACGATAAGGGCAGCCAGGACGAACCTGATGGAGATGAAGAAGAACGGGTCTATCTCCCCCAGCGCCGCCTTTATGATGGGGAAGGATGCCCCCCAGAACAACGTCGAGAGAAGCAGACCTGCCACCGCGCTCCTCCTCGACTCCATCTTGAGATCCATCCGAACCACAGCGTCAAAAAAAGCCATTTCCTATTAATAATGATGCCGTTTTGTTCTTGGCTGGGCATTAATACTTTGAAGTGGGTGACCGGAATTACTACAGCTACCCTACCCGAGGGGTTGCCTCACGCTAATGGATACCGCGGCTCATTTGGCTAACTTGTCGCTTTCCATAATCCCGAAGGTGTTTCCTTCCGTGTCTTGGCAGTAGGCGAAGTATCCGACGCCTGGGATGGCTTCTTTTTTGGTTATCCTCTTGCCTCCGGCTTTCTCAATCTTTTTGATGAACTCGCCCACCGAGGGCACGCTGATTGTGTTGATGGTGGTGGCGCGAGGGTCCATGCGCTTCATAAGCGCGCCGTCTATGCCCGGCTCCTCGCCTTTACCAGCCTCGATCAACCAGTAGTCTAGTGGACCGCCCCATTTGCCGATCTTCCAGCCAAACACTTTTTCGTAGAACTTTATCGCCCTATCCGGATCATCCACACATATCTCAAAATGGATTACTCTTGGCATATTTTCCTCTCTACCATATTGTCTAAATATATCTTTTCAGGGCATTCCTATCAGGAAGGCCTGCCCACTAGTATGCTGTCCTTTGTCCTCAGAAGGCGAACCCTAACCTCCTCACCGGCTGGCAGCTCTTCCCCCACAACGGTAACTGCCCACCTCAAGTCCCTCGTCGTTGCAAGGCTCTCGCCGTTGAGCCAGCCCGGTCCCACGATCCTCACCATCAGCCTCTCCCCAACCCTAAACGGCGCCTCCACCGTCCTCGCAGGCCTTATGCCAAAGTCCGATGCCCTGATCACCAGCTTCATCCCTGTCTTCTTCTCAAGCTCCCTCATCTTCCCATAGAAGGTGTACCAGGATACATGCCTCATCTCCTTCGTCCTCCTGCCGAACCTGTGGTACTCGCACTTCTGGATCCCGAGCGGGGGGCTCCTCCTCCCAGCGTCCATATCCTTCGCCAAGGCAATCAGTCCCTCCAGCTCCGAGTCGTTCAGCGGGTGGACCCAAACCGGTGCCAACAAAACGTCTACAGAGGTATTCTCGAGGGCATACCTGGCATTCGCCACCACCCTCTCGACGTCGTACCCCTCCGTCCCCGCGAGCCTTTTCGCCAGCCACGGATCGAGGGCATCAACCGACAGATTGATCCGCGATAGCCCCGCCTCAGCCAACTCGCCGAGGATCCTTTCGTTCATTAGATGCCCGTGGGTCTGCATTGAGACGATCCTTACCTCTTCCAACTTTTTTATCTCCTGTACAAGCTCCACGAGCTGGGGATAGGTGAAGGGGTCGCCCACTGTATCTATATGCGCCTCCACACCGCTCCCCTTTACCTTGACAAGCTCCCTGAACCATTCCATCATATGATCCAGCCTCACAACGTACTCCGCCCTCCTTCTCTGGCTATAGGGTCCGGCATCGGTGGAGCAGAAGATGCAGTTGAGCGGGCATGACGTGGACGGTCTGACCTGTATCACGTTGGTCCCCCTGTCAATCAAGCCGAAGGTCACGGCACCCATGAGTGGAGTACCGTCAGGGATCTCGAAGAGCTCGGCCATCAGATTACCTCCCTCCTCCACCGCTCGTTAATCGCACACCACAGTAATATATTATAATGTCTCGCTAAGTGTATCTGTTAAATATCACAATCGCCCCCAAAGGGAGATGTTTCACCATGAGCGAGCTCGACAAGATGTTCTGCCCGAAGAGCGTTGCCGTGATAGGCGCCTCTAAGAACCCAAAGAAGATCGGGTACGAGCTCGTCAGCAACATCCTCGCAGGCGGCTACGAGGGGGGGCTCTACCCCGTAAATCCAGAGGGCGCGGATGTCATGGGACTGAGGTCCTACACCTCCGTGAGGCTCATACCGGGGGAGGTGGACCTCGCCGTTATAGCGGTGCCTGCGGTCTACGTCCCTGATGTCGTAGAGGAGTGCGGGCAGAAGGGCGTAAGGTCGCTAATAGTAATAAGCTCGGGCTTTAAAGAGGTGGGCAACACCGATCTGGAGGATAGGGTCCTCTCTGCCGCTAGGAAGTACGGTATGCGGATGCTCGGTCCAAACGTATTCGGGCTCTACTACGCACCGTCGAGGATGAATGCTACCTTCGGGCTCTCCCGCGTCTTCCCGGGGAGCATAGCCTTCGTCACTCAGAGCGGCGCCCTCGGAGTAGCCATGATGGGCTGGACCAACCTGTATCACATAGGCGTCTCCGCCGTCGTCAGCATGGGGAACAAGGCGGACATCGAGGAGGCGGACATGCTGGACTACTTTGAGGACGACGATAGGACAAAGGCTGTTTTGATGTACATTGAGGGCGCGAAGGACGGGAGGCGCCTAATAGACTCACTCAAAAGGATAACCATCAAGAAGCCGGTCGTGGTTCTAAAGTCCGGAAGAACAGAGAAGGGCGCATCTGCTGCCGCCTCCCATACAGGATCGCTCGCCGGCTCAGATCAAATTTATGAGGCTGCCTTCAAGCAAAGCGGGGCATTGAGGGCCTTCGACTTCGTGCAGGCCTTCGACTGGGCCAAGCTCATGACGATGCAACCCCCACCGTCCAACGAGAACTGCCTGATAATCACGAACGGAGGCGGTGTCGGGGTAATGACCACCGACGCGTGCGAGGAGTCCGGCATCACCATATGGCCTCTACCTGACGATCTCCAGGCAGGGTTCAAGAACTTCATGCCCGTCTTCGGGAACTCCAGGAACCCCGTTGACCTCACGGGGCAGGCCTACGAGGACAGCTACTTCGGGTCGGTGGGGCTTGCCATGAAGGACCAGAGGATCGGCTCCATAATAGTCCTTTACTGCCAGACCGCCATAACCGACCCGGTTGCCATAGCCAAGTCCATTGCTGATGTCTGCGAGTCCCAGCCCTGCGACAAGACCGTTGTCACCAGCTTCGTCGGGGGTCCGCAGTGTGAGGAGGCAATGCGGAAGCTAGACGAGCGTTCCGTGCCGACATACCCCATACCTGAGAGGGCTGTGTCCGCTCTGGCGGCCTACTACCGGTGGCAGAGGTATAAGCAAAGAGTCGACAAAATATAATCTTCTGAGGGAGTGGCATGATGTCCGTCAGAGGGAAGGTCTTCGAGCATATCGATTCTGAAAGGGACCGCTTGGTGAAATCCACAGTCCGCTTCATAAGGACTCCCAGCCTGAGCGGATCTGAGGGTGATGTGGCAAAGGTTCTTGCCGAGGAGCTAAAAACAGCAGGGCTGGATGTACAGGTCGATCCTGTGGGAAACGTAATAGGGGTGTTGAGGGGGAAGGGTGGTGCTAGCAGAGGGAGGAGGCTTGCCTTCAACGTGCACCTAGACCACGTCCCTGCTGGTGCTCCGGAGTTATGGACGCACGATCCATTCAAGGGCACGGTGGAAGACGGCAAGATCTACGGTAGGGGGGCCGCCGACACGAAGGGCGCCTGGGCTCCTATGATCCTCGCTATGGAAGCGGTTAAGGCATGTGGTGGAATCAGGAGTGATGTTCTGTTCACGGCGGTGATAATGGAGGAGCTCACCTACAGTATAGGAATGAGGATCCTCCTCGACTCGACGTTAAAGGAGACGCGACCAGATTACATTGTATCAGGGGAGGCCACGAGCCTCAACGTCGCGGTTGGGCACAGGGGAAGGACCGAGCTTGAGATCACCACTAAGGGAAGGTCTTGCCACGCAAGCGCACCGTGGAGGGGCGAGAACGCCATCTACAAGGCGGCTCCCGTCATCTCCTCGGTTGAGAGGTCGTCTAAGGAACTGGAGAGCGAGGAGGCACACCCACTGTTAGGCAGGAGCTCTCTAGCGCTGACCGATATCACCTGCTCGCCAGGGGCACACAATGTGGTTCCCGAGTACTGCCGGATGTGGCTGGACTACAGGTTCCTGCCGACCGAGACCTTAGAGACGATATCATCCAAGATCAGGGGAGGTCTCAAAGCCAACAACGCAGACGCAGAGGTCAGGGTCTGCGAGGAGGAGGAGACGACATACACAGGGGTAAAATTCAAGGGGCAGAAGTACATGCCCGCCTACGCGATCGATGCGCACCATCCATTGGTCAGGATGGTGGCAGAGTCCGCAGAGGCAATTCTCTCTAAGCCTCCCAAAATACAGCGATGGGATTTTGCAACGGACGGGGGCTATTCCATGGGCGTCCTCGGGATTCCAACCGTAGGATTCTCACCATGCGAGGAGAATCTTACTCACGCGCCAAATGAGTATGTTCGAATAGACTATATGTCGAAGGCAGCCAAGGTCTATGCCGAGATAATTATGAGACTATGCCGTTCCGATTAGGCGCTACCTCTGGTCGCCCTCATATCTCAAGACCTGCGTGGGATACTGCTTCAGCAGGCTTCTGGCTATCATCCCAGCCTCGGTCCAGCTCGTGTTAATAACAGCGGGTGGAACCATGCACTCGGGACCGACCGTGCCGCTCGCCGCAATATAAGCCGGGTTCACAAGAATTGGCTTCGCCAGGTCCCTTATGCTGATCTCCTTGAACCTCTCTCCGAATCTCTTGATGTTGGTGCATGTGGAGGCGATATCGAGCTTTATCATGCCCCCCTGCCCAAGCTCCGCCACGATCCGGGTCTTATGTCCACATCTTCCTGAATCCACGGTGAACACGGTGGTCATAAGCATCGCTCTTATTCAATTTAAAGGTGTTGAAAAATCTTTCCTAGTTTTTGAAGCATAATGCTACCGTTTGTACCTCTTAAGTAGCAGGGAGTTAGAGACAACAGAGACCGAGCTGAGCGCCATCGCCAGCGCGGCTATCTCCGGCCTCAGGACGAGGGCTGGGTAGAGGATCCCAGCGGCTATGGGTATGCCCGCTGAGTTGTAGATCAGCGCCCAGAACATGTTCTCCCTGATCTTCCTCACGGTCTTCCTGCTGAGGTCTATCGCGGATACCACCCCCGTCAGGTCTCCCTTCGTGAGGATTATCCCTCCCGCCTCCTTGGCTATCTCCGTACCGCTGCCTATTGCGATCCCAACGTCCGCCTGAGTAAGTGCCGGCGCGTCGTTTATGCCGTCCCCCACCATGGCCACCACCTTCCCCTCCGACTGCAGACTGGCTATCTCGTTGGCCTTCTCGTTCGGTGGGACGCCAGCAATGAATCTCTCTATGCCGAGGGTCTTGGACACCGCCTTGGCGACCCTCTCGTTGTCGCCCGTAAGCATGATCACCTCGAGCCCAGTCCTCTTCAACTCCCTTATGGCATCCTCCGCGTGGGGCTTGGGCGTGTCCGTCATTCCAATTATTCCAGCGACCTTGCCCCCGTAGAAGAGGATCGAGGAGGTCTTGCCCTCCTCCTCCATCACGCGCAGCCTATCCTCGAACCTGCCGAGGCTGAGGTCGAACCTCTTTAAGATTTTCCTGTTCCCGAGGAGTGCGGTCTTGCCCTTGACCTTCCCCCTCACACCCTCTCCTGGGAATGACTCGAAGTCCTCCAGCTCGTAAAGCTGCATGCCCTCAGTCTTCTCGAGGACTGCCCTCGCCAGCGGGTGCTCCGAGCCCCTTTCGAGGGACGCCGCGATCTTGATTATCTCATCCTCCCCGATGCCGCTCAGGTTCGCGACGTCCACTACCCTCGGTTTCCCTATGGTGAGCGTGCCGGTCTTGTCGAAGACGACGGTCGTTAGCCTCCTAACGTTCTCGAGGACCTCCCCTCCCTTGATAAGAATTCCGAGTTCGGCGCCCTTTCCGAGCCCCACCATTATCGCCGTCGGAGTGGCAAGCCCGAGGGCGCAGGGACAGGCGATGACGAGGACCGATACCGCCATTATCATGGAGAAGTTGAAGGGCTTCCCAAGTAGCATCCAGACGGCGAAGGTGACCACGGCGATAATTATTATGGTAGGAACGAAGCGCGCGGCGACCCTGTCCGCAAACCTCTGGATCGGCGCCTTCCTCGCCTGCGCCTCCTCCACGAACCTTACGATCTGCGATAAGAAGGTGTCCTTTCCAACCTTGGTGGCGACAACCCTTAGCATCCCGTTCTGGTTGACGGTGCCGCCTATCGCCTCGTCCCCCTCCGCCTTGTCAACAGGTATGCTCTCGCCCGTGACCATGGACTCGTCCACCGAACTCCTCCCGGAGGCGACTTTCCCGTCTATGGGTACGACCTCACCGGGCTTGACCAGTATCGTGTCCCCCACCGCTATATCGTCGACCGGCATCTGTACCTCCTGTTCGCCCCTTATCACCGTGGCGGCCTTCGGCTGGAGCTCCATGAGCTTCCTTATCGCCGCCGATGCCTTTGACTTCGCGATGTCCTCAAGGTATCTGCCCAATAAAACGAATGTTATCAGCAGGGCGGCGACCTCGTAGTAGACGTCGCCCACGGCAAAGAACGTGTTAAACAAGGAGTAGAGGTAGGCCGCCGACGTCCCCAGCGCTATCAGAACGTTCATGTCGGGCGATCCGTGCCTGAGCGACTTGTACGAGCCCATGTAGAAGCTCCTGCCCCCCACCGCCTGGACCGGGGTGGCCATGAGGAAGAGTATGAGTGCTATGTTGGGTATTCCCATTCCAAACATGCTGAGCAGCAACGTTGGCACCGACAAAACGAGGCTGAAGACGAAGTCGAACCTGGACTTGGGCTTCCCCTTTACGGCCTCCTCCCTCAGTACCGGGGTGTAGCCAAGATCCTTTATGGTCGCCTTCAGCCTGCCTACGCCGACGGTTTTGGGGTCGTACTCCACGACCACCATCTTGGTTGCCAGGTTGGCGCTTGCCGAGACCACGCCGTCCAGCTTTAGAAGCTCCTTCTCGATCTTGCTGATGCAGGAGGCGCACCTTATGTCGTCCACCTGAATTACTGCCCTCTCGGTTGCCACCCTGTAGCCGGCGTCCTCCACCGCCTTCGCTATGACCTTGAAGTCCAGCTTCGAAGGGTCGTACTCTATGACGGCGCTGTTGGAGGCGAGGCTCACGTCTGCCCTTTCGACGCCCTCCACCGACTTGAGGGACTTCTCTATGGTGGTAGCACAGGTGGCGCAGTGCATGCCCTCGATACTGACGGTGGCCCTCCTTCGCATGAGAGACCCTAAATATGACGGAATAATTAAACGTTCTACTGTGGTCGGTGGTTCCATGGCAAGACCGATGTGGTACATCAAGCTCATAATGAAGGCCTTCCCCCAGAGGTTCCTCATAGCAAAGATGACCCAGCTACCCGTAATCGGTAACATCATAGATAGTGCGCTCTTCGAGAGCGATAATATGATCTACCTGCCCCAAGATCGGGTGATTGACGTGAACAGATCATTTGATATGCCCGTTGAGACCGTGCTCCCCTCTCAGGTGGTGGAGCACTTCATAGAGAGGGCCAACTACCACTGGATCATGAACTGGTGCATCTGCCGTGCCTCATCCAAGTGCAAGAACCACCCGATCGATCTCGGTTGCCTGTTCCTTGGGGAGGCGACACTGAAGATCGACCCACGCCTTGGGCGGCTCGTAACGAAGAAGGGGGCGCTGGACCACGTCAGGCGATGCCAAGAGGCAGGGCTGGTGCACCTCATCGGGAGGAACAAGCTTGACGCATCTTGGCTGGACATCAGCCCGGGGAACAGGCTCCTCTCCATATGCAACTGCTGTTCGTGTTGTTGCCTCTGGAAGATGCTCCCACAACTATCGCCCCGCATCAGCTCCAAGGTCACGAAGATGCCGGGCGTCAACGTGAAGGTCACCGATCGGTGCGTCGGGTGCGGGACCTGCGCCAAGGGCGTATGCTTCGTGGATGCCATCCGCGTTGTGGACGGCCGGGCAACCCACAGCGAGGAGTGCAGGGGGTGCGGCCGCTGCGTCAGTGCCTGTCCGAACAAAGCGATCGAGATCTCGATCCAAGACCCCAAGTTTTTCGAGAGGTCTGTTAACCGCATATCTTCGGTGGTCGATGTCACGTGACTGGACGATCAAACTTGGCTTCCGTTGTTCGCAGGGAATGAATACTTATATCCTGAAAAATGCCAACATTATTTGGTGCTGATTAATGGCAATAGATCCTATCTGCAAGATGCAGGTGGACGAGAAGACCGCCAAATACAAGTCCCTCTACAAGGGAAAGACCTACTACTTTTGCGCCCCCGGCTGCAAGAGGGAGTTCGAGTCCAACCCAGAGAAGTACGCACGGTCTTAGTCTATAGATCCCCCTCCTATTCCTTTGGTGAGGGGGTCGCTTTGATTTTTCCATACGTCTTCAGACTGCAACATTTACGGCACCGCCTTCAGCTATTCACAGCTGCGTCAAGGCGATTCAATGCAATAACTCTTATTTGTAACAAAGGATGAACCCTAATCCAACGGTGATCGCATGAAGACTTCAACGATCGTAAAGAGCCTAAACGTCTTGATCATCATTACAATCATCATAGCAATCGGCGCCGTCGCCGCAGTAGCCATGACCATTGCCCAGTCAGCGCCTTACGTCTCCATTGGGCAGTTCTCCCCAAATATGACAGGTACCGTCGCTAGGATCGATATCCCGGTGACGATCGGCAACCGCGGTTATCTCGCCTTCGCCGATCTCAATGCGAGGCTATCCCTCAAGGACAGCAACGGCACCACGTTCGTTGAGGGATCTGGCGGCCCCCTCACGATCCCTGCCGGCTCGACCAGCACATTCGTGCTAACGATCACGATAGACACTGCACAGATAACCCCAGAGGTATTACAGGGCCTGATGACTAATAGCCAGAGTCTGACCGTCAACGCCTCCCTTGGAGGGGCTATCCCGCCCATGGTTAGCCTCACAGCCTCAGCCTCAGGGAATTTCTACTGGGGCGCGCCCTTCAAGAACCTCCAGATGGGCTCCCCGACCTTCATCACCTATAACTCGACGCACCTTCTCACAATGATCCCCGTCTCCTTCGACAACGACTCGCCATACTTCCCCGTCTCAGGGCAAGGCTCCGTAAGGGTGTTGGATGCCAATGGGCAGCAGGTAGGATCAGGAAAGATAGACATCAACGCTCCGACAAACTCCCACTTCTCAGGCAACCTTCAGATCTACTTCGTGATGCCCACGACGCTGACAGAGTCTCTCCTGCTTAACGACACGACACTGAACTTCAATGCCCTCATCGAGTTACCGTCCTTTGGCATGGGCGCCCTCACCCTCCCATACCCCCTCACCTTTGAATGGGGCGCTCCCATAAAGGATCTGACCGTTGGCAACCTGCAGACGACCGCCCACAATGCAACCCACGCCCGAGTGACGCTGCCGTTCAGCTTTAAGGACAACTCCGCCTTCCTCCCGGTACAAGGTGCCCTAACTAGCACGATCCTGCTGATCAATGGAACCGAGGCTGGGACAGGGGACTCATATATGCTGAACGTCTCTCCTGGCACCACTCTCTCAGACAACCTCACCGGCTACATGAAGAATGAGGCGGTCGGTCAGACCTCGTACATACTCCGGCTCAACTTCCAGACAGCCTACGGCTCCTTTATTGAAGAGGTGACCCTGCATGCCTAAAATCCTCGACCTTGAACTGAAGGCATCGTCCCTCGCGCTGAGGGTCATCATCGGTATCATAGCAGCGGGCATCACCTTCCTCCTCCTCTACTACCTCCCTGCAAACTTCCTGAGCCTGCTGGGTCAATTTGTACCCGCTCAGGCCCTACCTGACCCTTCTATTCTGAACCCCCTACTCTCGAGCCTAGTTAATCCATCGCTTCCAATGATCGGGCTCCTACTGACGGTCCTAGTTTTCTTGGAGTGCCTGCTGAGGGGCTCGAAGGCATACGGACCGATCCTCCTACTGACGGGTCTCAGCTTCATCGCATACCTCTACCTGCTCTTCCACGGCGGGACGATAACCATAACTCTGCCGGCGAGCCTGTTAATGGGGACCTCTGCGGGCGTTGCCGTAGATCTCACCACGATAATGCTGCTCTTGATGCTACCGTCGATCCTGAATATAATAAAGGGCGCAGTGCTGATGACCAAGAAGAGCGGCCCCTAGTCCGCCTCTCTACGAGGCAGTTCCCTTTTTTATTTATCCTTTCCTTACTGACTTATCTCCTGCCTTCAGAGCTGTACAGCTCTCTCCTCTTTGCCTCCAAGAGGTTGTTCTCCTCGCCCATGTACTCTGCGGCGGTCAATACCCGCGCCTCAGGGAACTCCTCCTCAACCCCCTTCAGGTACTGCTGGTAGTTCAGATGCCGCATAAAGTGGTGGTCCAGCACCAGCTCCTTCAAACCGTTCTTCAATAGGCGCCTTATGTTGTTAAGAGCCGCCTCTAGGTTCTCATGAGAGTACCTGTAACCCAGCATGTACGTCATCGGCCCGTCCGCAATCACCAGATCCGGCTTTGTTCTCAACGGGAACTCCGTCTGGTCCTCGTAGATCGGACCCTGAACGTCCGAGGTATGAATGACCCTCTTTCCATCAGACTCGACCATCACCTCGATGACATAGCCCAGGAGGCTGCTGGACCCGTGGAAGACCGCCTTGGAGAACTCCAGACGTGTCCCGCCAAAGGTGAAAATCCTCCCGTCAGCCGCCTCAATCTCCTTCGCCCTCTCCCTGATAATTCCTAGAAACAGGGGCGCCCTGAAGTCCCCCTGACTCTTGTTAATGTTGTGCTCTGGATCCTTCAGGAGTACGGTCTTGCCCTCATAAACCTCAAAGGGGATGGCGTCGCCGAGGTCGTGGTGATCGTAGTGGTAGTGTGTTATGACTACCAGATCGGATTTTTTTGCCCGGTCAGTTATGACCTTTGCGAGCTCCTTGAGCCTATCCAACTCAAGCCTGTGGGGCGGCAGTCCGTACCTCATCGGCGCGAGGGATATCCCTGGATCAATTGTTATCTTCACGTCATCCGTCTCTACGAAAGTGCACATGGATCTGACGCCCATGCTGTCGAACGCAAGGAGTTCTACGTTCACCGACTAGCACCACACGTTACTCTGCAATTTGTATGCCTTACAATGAATAAAAAGCATTTTTAGAGTCCCGGGCGAAATTATTTTTCCGCCAGAATTAAGCCCCTTCGACCATGTTGTTTTTGATGGTCTTCAAAGCGGTTTTATTCCGAAAGTGTTACTATTTTATTGAGGTTCAGGTTTCATAGGGTCAGTGTTCTGAGATGGATCGCTGGTACTCCTCTTTCCTGTCCAGGGAGCTGTCCTCAGGGGCAGATGTCAGGGTCAGGTCCAAGCACACAACCCTCTGCATAATGTGCAGGGGAGGGAGGCGTCTCTGCGGCAAGTCTATCTGCCCGATAGAGCTCAAGGCAAGGGCTTACATCAAGAACCTCAACGTAATAAATACGAAGGAGTTCGTGGGCTCCTCCCCGCCCTCCGTCTTTGTGGGAAGGTTCGGGTACCCCTATGTCTTTGCGGGTCCGATGGTTCCACCGTTCATCGGGGACACGGAGGTAATGGACATCCCAGAGGCTTGGTTCGGCAAGCCGGTGGAGACCATCGTCAACTACAGGTACTCCCTGGTGAGGGGGACTACAAGGCTTCCCATAGACTCCGTCAGGAGGGGCGGCAGGGTCGTGGAGTCCCTGCAGGAGTTGTCCATGGGGTCTTCACCGGCCGACACCGAGGTAGAGTTCCTCAAAAAACCCACAGACAGAGTCTCCTTTGACGATAACTCGCAGCCCTTCGGGCCATCTGCCCCCCTCAAGAGCTTCGATGTATCGTCCATAAGGGTGGATCACAGGATCGAGAAGGCGTACTACGATGTTGACCTCAGGGCGGCGGAGGCCGTAGACGACCTCTACAGATCGGGGCTACAGGTCTCCCGCCTGCAGAAGGCCTTCAGCATGGGAGTCTTCGGACTCTCAAGGAATAGGAAGATGGTGCCGACGAGGTGGGGCATAACGGCGGTGGACAGCCTTCTCTCCAAGAGGCTGATCGACGAGATCAAGGCGTTCGAGACCGTTGACAAGTACATGGTCTACGCCCACTCCTACCAGCACAACACCTTCGCCGCCATCCTCATGCCCAGAAAGTGGTCCTTCGAGTGGATGGAGGCCTGGTTCCCGGGGACCTTCTGGAACTTGAGAGGCGAGGACGCAGCCGTGATCGGTGACGATGAGGGGTACTACGGCAGGAAGACTTACCCTGATATCGGTGGTTGCTACTTCTCCACCCGCCTGGGGGTCGCGGAGCACCTGAAGAGGCTGAAGAGGCAGGCCACCGTCCTGGTCGTCAGGGAGATAATGCCGGAATTCCCGCTGCCTTTAGGGGTGTGGTTCGTGAGGGAGAACGTGAGGTCTATGTTCAAGGGCACCCCGAGGATCTTCGAGGATCTGAGATCCTGCCTTATGTATCTGAAGGACTTCTTGGTGGTCCCACCTTCGAGGTGGGTTGAGGAGAGCGCCCTGCTCAGGGACACGATCCTTCAGAGGAGGATCGACGACTACTTCAGGAGAAGCGACCTTACATGATCGAGGTAAAGGCGATACCCTGCAAATCGGCGCTCTCGAGGAGCGCGCTTCCCGGGCTGATGTACGCGTTTAACCCCTATGTGGGTTGTCAGCACGGCTGCCTCTACTGTTACGTCCCGGACGTGCTCAAGGGGCGCGTCTCCTCATCTGAGTGGGGGGGCGAAGTACTTGTTAAGGAGGGCGTCCTTGATCACCTTCGCGCTGATCTGAAGAGGCTACGCCCCGGCGCCGTTGGCGTGAGCACAGTGACCGACCCGTACCAGCCCGTTGAGCGGTCCTTGGGGATAACGCGGGAGGCCCTCTCCATGCTTAAGGATGCGGAGTTCCCGGTCTCGGTGCAGACGAAGTCGCCACTCGTTCTGAGGGATCTGGACATAATGAAGGGGGACAATTTCGAGGTCGGCATGACAATAACCTCCATGGACGATGCGTTCCGCAGGTGCTTTGAGCCAGGGGCTCCGCCACCCGAGGAGAGGGTTCATGCGTTGGAGGAGGCTTCCTCTAAGGGGGTAAGGACATGGATATTCTACGGTCCGGTAATCCCTGGCTTTAACGACTCCCCAGAGGAGATCGAGTCCATAACCGGTCTGGCCCAGAGGACGAGGAGCAGGATCCTGTACGACCGCCTCAACATCAAGCCCATGATGCTGACAAGGATCGGAAGGATCCTATCAGTGAACGATATCCTCTCCATAAGACGAGGCACCTTGGAAAGGACCTTTAGAACGCTCGAGGACACATGCAAAAGGCGGGGGGTACGCTGCGATTCCGCCTTCTAACATGTCTTCAACGGTTCTCTTGAGTGTAAGTGCGCAGCTATTGAACATAAGAACGTATATGCAGTCAACCGCCATCATATTCTAAACCGCCATGGGCTGCCTCTCCTCCCGTCGATGGTTCCGGCGATGACGCCCGCCACGAATGTCCCGTGGCCGTGGTCGTCGTAGGGATCATCGTCACTGTTGACAAAGTCGTACCCGCCTACATAGGCGTGCATCAGGTCAGGGTGGCTGTAGTCTATGCCCGTGTCAATGATGGCTATGCGTACGCTCTGGCCTGTGACGTTCCTGGATATGGCCACGTCCGCCCCTATCTGCTGCAGGGGCCATGCGGGATCTTGAATAAACACGGCGTTCCCGTCGGCCACGCCGTCAGCCACGGTTACATCGAACTCCGGCTGATCGGCGGCGAGCCCGCCCGGCATGGAAAACAGCGATGTGGCGATGAGGCCGTGGATAATGCAGACCATTAAATATTTAAGGGACTGACCTACAGTCTTCTTCTGTAATTTTCATCCTGCCTAGATCAGCCTATAAGAAGTAAAGACCCGTGAAGGTAGAATATATATTATAAAACCATATTAGTGGTTAGGCAGTTATTTATATTAGTTAGTCATTACCTGTTAGGAGTTAACGAATTTATTTTGAGGTGTGTAACATGGTGGTGGGGGAGGGAAAGGCTGAGGTACTCGACCTGATCATCAACACCTTGAAGGAGCACGAGAAGAGCCTGGACGGATCCATCGAGGAACTCAGGGCAGCGATCCAGGAGATCAGGCGGAGGGCCCCTGAGGCCACTGTGGTGGAGTGCGAGAGCTGGACTGACTTTAAAATGAGGGGAAGGGGCGCGAAGGCGGTCGCCTTCCAGATGCGGAACAAGGACATTATCCTGATTGCAGTCGCCGGTGTTACGGTCTACAGGTACATACTGAACCTGAAAGGCTGGTTGAGTGAGGAGCTGAACGTCCCTGCGGAGCACATTTCAGACTGAGATTTTGAGGGGCGGCAACTCGTCCTTCACCTTTCCGAAGTAGGTTAGAACGCTGACCCCGCGTTCGGTAATCCGATACCTCTCCCTCGCCCCCACAGCTTCACGCACAATGAGATTCTGTTCAAGCAGTGAACGGAGGTGCTCCTGCAGGGGTTCCCAAGAAAGGTTTGCCTTATACATTATGTTGGTCGGGCTTTGCACGCCTCTCCTAATGCACGCCAGTATGTCAATATATATTTCTAGCCTCGAGCGTCTTCCTCGCAGGTCTGCTGATATTCACTGCTGCGTCCTTTGCTGTATCGCTCTCCAACTCGGTGGCATCTCTGCTCATATCTAGGGTGGTTCAGGGCTTTGGGGGCTCAATGATATTCGGCACCTCTGTTGCCATCCTCACCTCGGTCTTCCCGCCGGGGGAGAGGGGGAGGGCCTTGGGGATAAACGTGGCGACGGTGTACACGGGGATTGCCTTGGGTCCCTTCCTGGGCGGGGTCCTTACTCAGAACTTCGGCTGGAGGAGCATATTCCTAGTGAGCGTGCCTTTAGGTCTGATCGCCGCCCTCCTCACGTTCTACTGGCTCAAGGACGAGTGGGCGGACGCTTCTGGATCGAAGTTCGACCTCGCCGGCTCCATACTCTATGGAGTAGCGCTCACCTCGATTATATGGGGGTCCCTCTCCTTCTCGAACTCGGGCGGAGGTACGACGGTGGCTGGCTTGCCGCTGCAGACCCTTCTGGCGCTGTTGGGGGGTCTTCTCTGCCTCTCGCTATTCATAGCTTGGGAGTTGAGAGTACCGTCACCCGTGCTCGATCTCAGGCTCTTCAGGTACAATCGCGTATTCGCCTTCTCCAACCTGGCGGCGCTGATAAACTACAGCGCAACCTACGCCATCTCGTTCTTTCTGAGCCTGTACCTTCAGCTCGTCAAGGGGCTGGACGCTCAGATTGCCGGAACGATTCTGGTCGCCCAGCCGGTGGTTCAGGTCCTCCTCTCCCCCGCTGCAGGGTGGCTCTCGGACAGGATAGCGCCCAGACTGGTGGCCTCCTTGGGCATAGGGATAAACGCTGCCGGTCTTGTTGCCTTCATCCTCATAGATAGAGGGACCGATATCTTGCTAATCATAGCCGTTCTGATGGTAATGGGTGTAGGCTTCGCCCTCTTCAGCTCTCCCAACACCAACGCAATAATGGGTTCGGTGGAGAGGAACGTTTTCGGTATAGCCTCGGCGATGGTATCAACTATGCGACTCCTTGGGCAGGTGGTCAGCATGGCAATTGCCATGGTCGTGCTATCGATATTTGTTGGAACCGTAGTGCTGTCGCCCGCCAACAGCGAACCTTTTATCGCCGGATTAAGGGCTGCCTTCCTAATATTCTCGGTACTCTGCGTCATCGGTCTGTTTGCCTCTCTGGCTCGTGGCAAGTCGGTGAGGACATGAGGAGATGTGGCGATGGGAAGTTTTTTATCTCCCTCCGAGGTGGAGTAAAGGAGTTCCAGCCAGGCTAATCAACATTGGGGGATAGAGAGTTTGATCCGCAGAACACCCATGTACATGTTCTACCTCGCCATCTTCCTGCTATCCACCGGCTTTGGAATTATGACGCCCGCGGTCCCCCTCTTTGCAGGCCTCACGTTCTCAGCCAATGAGTGGGAGCTTGGCATCTTGGGTGCACTGGTCGCCCTGCCCTATGTCTTCGCGCCCGCTATCTTCGGAAAGCTCTCCGACAGGGTGGGGAGGAAGCTCGTCATAATCGGCGGTCTGGGCATCTATCTGGCGGCATCCCTCTCCTACGCGGTCTCATCGGGGCTTTCGCAGCTGGCAGTGCTCAGGATCCTCGAAGGGACCTCCTTCTCGCTCATATGGCCCTCCGCGGAGGCCTTCGTTGGGGACAACGCCCCGGGGAGGTCCAGATCGGCGGCCGTCGGGCTGTACAGCGTCTCATGGAGTGCCGGCTACATGGTCGGGCCCTTCCTTATGGGCATCTTGGTCTCATTCACCGACATCGTGTACGCCTTCGTATGCACCGCCCTCCTCATGGCACTCAGCATAATCGTCCTCTTCTATGTCAGGGGTGCTGGCGTAAGCCATAAAGAGGATCAGGTAACGGAAATGACTTCCAATATGGGCATGCCCATCATCCTGTATACCATGATACTGTGGGGCTTCACGGTTCTCTCCTTCTTCTTCCTGTTCCCAGCGTACGCAAGCATGAACGGGATCTCCCCCTCATTCATCGGGTACTTGGTGGGCCTCGCAGGGATCATGAGGACCGCCGTCTTCCTCTTCTACTATAGGCTTGTCCAGCTCGTGAAGGAGAAGATGCTTCCCGCGGGCATGCTCTTCCTGTCCTTGGCCATGTTTGCGTCTTGGGCCATGCCGTCCATCTATGGCTTCGCCGTCTCCGTGGCCTTCTTGGGTCTCTCGTTGGGTTTTCTCTACGCATACTCTTTGGTATACATGCTAAACAAGGCCGCCAAGGGGCTCTACGCGGGTCTCTTTGAGTCGTCCATAGGCCTAGGCCAACTGATTGGCCCCCTCACAATGGGATACCTGGGGTTCACCATAGCGCCCTCCTTCCCCTACCTTATCCTCGGCCTCGTTGGCGCCTTCTCGATATTGATAACTCTCATGGCGATCCGGATCGCCTACCGCCGAGTTCCCTGAGGTCTTTGAGCCTAAGCCCGTCGATCGAGGGGGGTCTCCTCGCGGCCTCCTTACCATCCTCGAATAAAAGAGCCGTGGGCACGGTGCTTATCTCGAACTCCTCCCAGCTGCTGTCGCCCTCGTCGGAGATGTCGACCTCGACGACCGTGAAGTCCAGCGTAGCAGCCTCGACCTCCCTCCTCAGCACCCTGCAGAAGCTGCACCAACTGGCGGTGAATACGGCAACGAACCGGTCCTCCCCCGCCAGCATGCCCTTCAGTTGCTGCCCGCTTATCTTCCTGATCTTCATTCTTTTCACCGCACGATCCTGTCACCCATAAACGTCGAGGCTCACCGCGCAGGAGAGGCAGGGGTCGTAGCTCCTGACGAGGTCCTCCAGTATGAACTTTAGCTTCTCCATGCCTATCGGTCTGAACCTCTTGACGAGCTCCACGGCGTCCCTCTCTATGCTCATTGAGTTGACCGCGGTGGGCGTGTAAACCCTGTACTCCTTTATAAGACCGTCCTCCACCTCGCAGGAGTGGCAGAGCATGCCCCGTGGAGCCTCTGCGATGAATACTCCCCTCCCTTTACTTCCACCATAGGCGCCCTCTGCCGTCTCAAGATCCACGACGCTGCAGACCGCAGGATTTTCCGTCTCCATTATGACATCCGCGAGCTCGCCTCCTAGCCTGATCAGCTCCTCCATGTAGTGTATGACCTCTACGGCCTGCGCCTTCACCACCAAGAAAGGATTTATCCTCCACTCCACCTCCTCCACCAGAGTTCTCGCCCCAAAGCTGAGGTACCTCCTGTTCAGCATCATCCTGGACAGGGCTCCCACCGTGATCTCCGTGTCCTTGAAGTAGACGTGCTTCGAGGTGGAGTACTCCTTCGTCACCTCCTCAAGTCCCTCGTAATACTCCTGACCATTCATGATCGAGCCGTCGGAGAGCGCAATGGCGGCATCCTCCGAATATATGGGGTAGGTGCCGGGCTTCTTCGATGCTGCTAGGACTCGGTACCTCTCCAGATCCGGAAGCTCAAGGTCCATGGCGTATCTGACGAAGCCTTGGGCATCCTCTAGGAGTCCTGCCAGATCCTTCACAGATTTTAGAAGCTCCTTCCTCCTTATCGGCGCACCGAATCCGCCGACAACGACGTTGGGCACGTGGACCGATCTCCCTCCCCATATCTCAATCAGCTCCGTGGCCTTGGTTAGGATCCGAGATCCAACCCTGAAGACATTCTTGTCCCTCATCCTCAGAACGCTGATCAGTCCCTCTATTGCTGGAATGGAGAGGTAGAGGAGATGCATCATATGGCTCCTGAGGTTGTTTGCTAGGTAAAGTACGTTCCTCAGATCTCTGACCTCCTTCGACACTTTGATGCCCAGGGCTCTCTCCACCGCCTCCGCGGCGCTGATGGAATGTACCGTGTAGCAGAGGCCGCAGATCCTCGAGGCCACCCTTGGAGCCATCTCCGCAGGCTTACCCCTCAGGTACTTGGTCAGAAAACGTGGCCCCTCAAGGTTATGGAACTCCGCCACGACATCCTTTCCGGAGATCTTCACCGTGAGACGGCCGTGCCCCTCGATAAACCTGAGCTCGCTGGTATCGATAATTATCTCTTTACTGCTCATTCTTCAGAACCTCCTTAACCTTCTTCCCCGTAAACATGTGTAGCAGCATCAATGCCCTCTGCCTGTCGACGCCCTTCTTCTCGATGGTCTTGAGGTATGCATCAAGATCCGCCTCGGCGGCCGGTCCACGGCAGCTGAAGCAGGGAGCCCCCACGGACGTGCAGGCGGCTCCGCAACCCCCCATGGCAAGGGGTCCCAGGCAGACCCTCCTCTTCTCCAAGAGGCAGTCGTTCCCCTTCATCTTGCACTCGTAACAGACGCTGAAGTCCGGCTGGACGGGCTCGATGCTGTTCACGAGTCTCAATAAGGCATCGGTGAACTCCTCGGCGCTGACCGGACATCCGCTCAGTTCATAGTCCACGGTGATCACAGAGGAGATGGGCTCCGCCTCCGAGATCTCAACGTCCCTCAGGCGCCTGCCCTTCAGGTCCACCCCCCTCGAGGCCGTGTAGGCGATGTTTCCACTTGAGGCGCAGGTGCCGAGGGCAACCACAAAGCGGGAGTTCTTTCTTATCTCAAGGAGCTGCTCTCTGTCGAGGTTCGTCACCACCGCCCCCTCCACAAATGCTATGTCTGCCTTGGGTATCCTGCTACCGCCCACGGGCTCCCTCACCAGCTTGAAGTAGTCTATGTCAAAGTTGTTCCACAAGCCCTCTAGGTCGGGGCCGAGCTTTGTTATGAGGGTTGTCAGGCAACCCTCGCATGAAGTCAGCGAGTAGAATGCCAGTTTCATCTCACTCACCAATGGCCTTAATGCTGATCTCGCTGGCGCTGAACACCGGACCGTCCTTGCATACCAGCAGACCGCCTGGGATGAGGCACCTGGCGCACTTTCCTATACCGCACTTCATGTGCCTCTCCAGAGAGACGTAGATGTTCTCACTGCTCAACCCGTACTTGATCAGCTCGTTGGTGATGCTCTCCATCACCGCCGGTGAGCCGCAGACCACGGCTACTAAGTCCTTGTGCAGGGAAACTTCCTTGAGGTGATCTGTGACCCTCCCCCTCAGACCGGACCACTGTTCGGTTGCCTTGCTCAGGGTGACCATCACCTTGACATGCTCTGCCCATGATTTGATCTCGTCGCGGTAGACGAGGTCCTCTGGAAATCTGGCACCGTAGAGTAGCGTCACCTCCTTGAACTTCTTCCTGTTCTCCAGTATGTAGAGTATGAGCGACCTTAGGGCGGCTATGCCTATGCCCGTGGCAACCAGCAGTACGTCCCTCCCGTGAAAACGATCCAGGGGGAAAGGTCTGCCTAGCGGTCCCCTGATCCCAACGGCGTCTCCGGGTCTGATGTACTGAGAAGCGGTCGTCACGAGCCCCCTCCTCAGGATCGTCAGTTCGATGTGCTTCGGGTCGCTTGGGGAGGAGGTTATGCAGAAGGGGGCCTCTCCAACACCAGGGAGCAGAAGCTGGACGAACTGGCCTGGAAGGAAATCGGCCCTCCAGTTGATGAGCGTCAGCCTCAGGGTTTTTGTCTCCAAGCTCTCATTCTTGACCGAGTTGACGCTGGCAGGCCTCGGTAGGTAGGGGTTGGGTTCCTTGGACGTCAGGCAACCCTCCTCCCGAGGAACTTCCTGAAGTCTATCCTGGCCGGGCAGAAGGCGATGCAGTTGCCGCAGCCCACGCATCCCACCAGCTGGTACGCCCTCTCAGAGAACGGGAATTTGTGCTTCAGCCGCCACTTGAACCTCGCCTCCTTCGTATTCAGGAAGGTGGTTCCGCCGGCGATCATGCTGTAGCACCTCCTCTGGCAGGACATACGCACCCTCGACCTCTCCACATTTGAGGGATCCATTAGGCTGAACTTGTCCTCGATGTCCGAGCAGTAGCAGGTGGGGCATGTAACCGTGCAGGAGGCGCAGAGTGTGCAGGCGCCCACGTACTCGGAGGCGTCCCTCTCGTCTATGCCCGCCTCATCGGTTCGATCGAAGGCGTACTCCTCCTTCAGCCTCGGGACGAGATCCTTGGGTTTGCCTGCCACTTCACCCCTCTTTAACGAGGCTAGGAGCTCATCCCCGCGCTTTGATCTTGACCTTACCAGGAAACCGTCCCCGCCCCTCCTGATCATCAGGTCTGCGTAACCTTCCGGAACCTTGTAGCTCTCAACGGTCTTGCAGAGGCAGTATTGGTCCCCCTCCTCGCACTCCAATACCGCGACAAACATGTCCTCCCTCCTGGCCTTGTAGTAGGGGTCGGCGGGCTCGCTGAGCATCACCTTATCGAGGTACCTTATGGAGTTGGCCATGCACGGGTGGATGCCAAAGAACGCGATCTTCACCTTGGGAGGGGTGTACTCGGGCACGATGGTGACCGGGCATGGTCCCTCCACCGTGGGGAACCTGATCTTTAGACCGTACGAGGTCACGGTTGCGGTGCTTCTATACCTGAAGAGGGGCTCCCTGCTCGGCAGCAAGAAGTCCCTAGGTGAGTTGATGATCCTTATGTAATCGGTCTCCAGATCGCTGGGCGAGGATAATGCTGCCAACCTCACCGTCTCATTCGAGCGGGTGGGGGCGATAACCTCAAAACCGAGCCTCCTGAGCTCTGAAATCAAGCTCATAAGCTCCTGCTTGGGGAGTTTGAGCATGATAACACCGTCTTCTGATTTTAAACAAATGACGGCTAATATATCTGTCGCAGCTCCGAAGTTAAAAAACAGATAGAAAATTGGTAAGGGCATCACCACATTTACCATGCGGTTTTTCGATGACAGTACTAATGTTGCATACACGTCACAGAAGACCATCCCCTCCGTCCCTCGATTAAAATAAATACTGCCCCAATACTGTGGATGGTTCACTCCGATGGAAGGAATGTTTAAAATTATGAGCGGTCTGAGGAAGTGGCTCGTAGTTATGTTGACCCTGCTTATAGCGGTGCCGATAGTAGCCGCAACTGCGTCTTATACCGCCTCGTCGGTTTTGGGAAATATCAACGCGACTGTACTTCCGTCTGTTGAGTCGGTTCTAGCGAAGTTGTATAAACCCGGAGGGGAATTCTCTGGTCAGATCCCAATAACACATGCTAGGGTGGAACTGACGAGCTACCATGGTAGTATACAGACAAGCGGTATCTACCTCAAATTTCAAGGGCCGGACGGCACCGCCTACTGGTCTTCGCTCGCCAGCCGCCCGCAACCCCTTTATAATTATTGGACGAAGCCCACGGGCCCTGACGAACCACTTAACGGCCCCATTCATCAGATATACACCCCCCTACTGCTACAATATGATGGAAAACCACGTCCGGTTGCTATAAATATAGGCTACGAACTCTTCGAGCAGACATACTCGATGCTAAAGGACCGCCAGATAATTAACTGCTCCATGGATCAGCTAAAAATTATCAGCTTCTGGACCCCTGACCACCGCGACAGTGCAAAGGTGTGGGTTGACGGTACCTCCCCAATCGTTGTACTCTCAACGTCACGTTTCTATTCTTGGTTGGAATTTAGGGTCGTTGAGGGAAAACTTGATGGTATGCCCGTGCCGGTAGACGGCCGGTCGGCTGTTCTGCCTGCCGGAACCGCGGGCAGCCATACATTGGTCGTGGTCCTCCAGAGTTGGATCCCAATTTTCAAGACTAGGGCAACATTCCAGATCTCGATCTGATGCATACGAGGCTTAGGTGGAGAACTTGAGAAAAGCCCTCTTTCTCTTTCTCTTCCTTACCGTATTCTTTATCCTGGCTCAAACGGTAGATGCTTATTCTGATACCACAACCCCGTCCTTCTCCACCACCGTCAACATTCAAAGAAGCAGTACGTTTACACAAGTGCCCGTGAGTAGTGCCAACACGACCAATGGCTATTACATCCACATTGGTCCTGCCGTGCGTTCTTCTCAGGATTATGAACCAGTATGGGCAGAGGCGGACGCAACCACAACCTTCTCCTGGAGCTACAGCAGAAAGATCTCCTATTTAGCGTGGAACACGGAAGGAGGCTGGTCTTGGGACATCTATTCGATATTTATTTCTGGCAACATCACCGACCCAACCTTCTCGCCCACCTCCGGGACTGTGACCTCTGGCAGCACGAGCGGGTCATTTGTTGTAACGGAATCCGGCTTTAAGGTAGAGGAGGGCATGATCACGACGCCTCCTGCACCCGCGGTAGCCAATGCAGAGTTTCACACCAACTGGAATCCCACCGTAACCCTGCATTGGACCGAGCTCTCCATAGGCGCTAGCACCGTATCCGGCGCCGTCCCACTCACGGTCCAGTTCACCGCCACCCCCACGGACGGAGTGGCACCGTACACCTACTCCTGGAACTTCGGAGGTCAGGGATCCTCCAGCCAGCAGAACCCCTCCTTCACCTTCAATTCGCAGGGGGTATACAACGTGACGTGCGCCGCCACGGACTCATCAGGCGTGAGCGATACGAAGTGGATTCTAGTAGTGGCATCGTCCCTCTACCTTACGGTGCAGGCGACATCCGGAGGCACGACGAACCCCGCACCCGCGACCTACCCGAGGGCGCAGGGGGAGCAGGCAACGGTCACGGCCGTGCCAGATGGAGGATATGCCTTGGAAAAGTGGCAGCTAGACGGCGTGGACTCTGGCTCCGCCCCTACTTTCACGGTTATCATGAATGCTAACCATACGCTGAAGGCATACTTCACGCTTGGACTGACTGTTTCCGCAACGGCATCCCCGCTATCCGGGCCCTCTCCGCTCAACGTCTCATTCACATCCACCGCGTCGGGCGGCGTCCCGCCTTACTCATTCGTATGGAACTTCGGCGACCTCGGCACATCTGCCCTGCAGAGTCCGCATCACTCGTACGCACAGCCCGGCTCTTTCACTGCCACTGTGGTGGTCACGGACTCCCTCGGGAAGAGGGGACTCGCCTCTGTGGGGCCGATTTACGTGACCTCGCCCTTCGACTTCGCCTTGGGGAAGGATGACGACATCTCGGTGGTCGTCGGAAAGTCGGGCTCCACGGTCATAAGGGTGTTCTCCTCCTCGTCCGAGGTCCATCCCGTCTCCTTATCGATAGGATGGGTAGGCCTCGTGCCTGCCGGGGCCTCGGCATCCATCTCGCCCACATCGGGTATGCCAAACTTCACCTCGATCCTATCCTTTACGGCCGCTTCATTTACCCCAGTTGGGACCTACAACTGCCGTGTAGTGGGGACGGCTGGCAACATCACGCGTAGCATCGTCGTCTATGTAACCATAGCCCAGCAGTTCTACAGCCTTAACATACAGTCAGAAGCCAACGGAACAACCTCCCCTCCGCCAGGGGCTTACAACTATCCTGCCGGGGCATCCGCGACCGTGGAATCCGTACCTGATCAGGGTTATATCTCCGGAGAGTGGTTGCTGGACGGAGTACCGTACTCCTCGCTCAATCCTGTTGCCATCATAATGAATGCCAACCACACGCTTAAGGCGACCTTCGTCCGAAGCCAGCAGCCGCCTCCGTCCTCCATCACATTTGACGTGAGGCACTGGAACGGTCTCGCATGGAGCCAGGCTGACTCCTATCAATATGGGCTTATGAAGCTCTCGGGGAACCTCTCAGGTTGGGTTTTGTCGTCTCCGGCGACCTACTCCGTAAGGATCGGCGATACCGCAGGGTTCCAATATGTACCAAGGAACACGAACGGGCTGCTCGAGGACGCTTGGGGTGGAACGCCTGTATCCAAGGTTTACTCCGCCTCATTCACGGTGGGAGGCGGCGGGACGACCGATCTCGAACCCTCCGAGACCACCCATCCCAACAAATACGCCCTCTTCATAACGACAACCTCCCCCTACACCGTCGGAATTAACTTGAAGTGGGTTGACTACCCTGTCCATGTCTCGGCCAACGCGCCAAGCTGGGGATACGCGGCGGTCTCTTCAGACTCTCCCGGCTTCACTCTCTATCCCTCATATCCTGATGGCTTCGGCACATACCACGTGGATCACGGATACAGCATTAGTGTAAGGGCATACCCCTACACAGGTTACTATTTCGACAGAATGGTCGTGGACGGCATAACGCACTATTCGGACCAGCTCCTGATAGGGGATGTGAGAGAGCCGCATGAGATATCTGTTTACTTCTCCGCAACCCCGCCGACCTTCCTGCTGAATATATCGGCCACATATGGAGGGACAACGATACCCTCCCCCGCCGTCTACATGGTGCCCAGGTACTCGTGTCAAACCGTTACCGCTCTGCTTACGGATCCTACGTATTACTTCTCAAACTGGGTGCTGGACGGCTTGCCTGGCGGTGCGGGGAGCAACATCACCGTGTACATGGACACCGACCACAACCTCTCGGCTGTCTTTGACACTGAATACATCAACCCGGAGAGTGTAACGGTGGCACCATGCGACGTTGAGACTGGTCTGATCTTCAAAAGGGCTATAATCGGGGAGTATCTTGGTACGAACATATCAGGAAAGTTGACGGGGATCTCCTCGCCGACACCGATCATCGTGACCGCTTGGCTCGATCAGGCTGGCGCTTGGTACTGGGATGGGGTATCCAGAGCGATAGTGAGAGATGGCATTCTGAAATTGAGTGGCGAGATCACGACGAACTCCTCGGGCTGGTTTACCATGAAATTGGGCTCTATGGATGATATGTGCTGGATGGGGAGGGAAGTTCCACTCGGATCCACCTTTCTTGCATACGCAGAAGTTCGATGGGGATCTGAGGTTTACCACTTCAACGGATCTTGGCGCATTGATAACGTGATGACGAGCGTCGAATTTGACTACGACCTCTCTGGGATAAATGCCTCCTTCCACCTGCTGTTCACGGATGGAACCCCTGTTAAGAACAGGGCTGGAAGCTTCATAACGGCATTCAAGGAGGTGGATCTTGGGTGGTCGACAACTTCTGATGAAAGCGGAGTCACCCTGCTTCGGATACCGTACTCCAAACTCGAGGGCTTACCCTACAGGGAAAGAACTTGGACGGTGGTCACCTATACCAACAGGACAGGGTCACTGTCGCTGATGACATGGTTCAAGCAATGCGACGTACGATTTACCGAGCTGGCGGCGCAGTTCCTGATGCACAACGAGACGCACCTCGCGGTTGAGGTCTTCGATTGGGGATCCTCCTACCACCCAGACGTAGCGGGGGTGTCTGCCTACCTCTGGTGGGACAGCGACCTCCATCCGTGGGACGGAAAGAGGGGCGTCATACTTGGATGCCCGTTCGGTCCCTCTGACAGGGCTCTGCTGGAGAGGACCGATGCTGACCGCTACCTTAAGGGCTCTAACGGATCGTTCTGGCGTCTGGGGGATACCGTCAAGATACCTGATTCGTGCAGCTACATCGAGTCTGCAATCTTCATCACGCACCCCGACGTGTCCTCACTTCTGAACGATCCAAACGGTCCGCGACTCTTCTACCTTCGCCTCGTTCCACCACACAGCATGAACGTACTGTACAGTCCCGCCCGAACAGGAACGATCCTCCTTGCTGCATCAATAAGACCCCCTGCAGGATGGTGAGGACGAACGAAGGATCTGTATCGTTGCTCTGTGGAATGGTGATGGCGATGGAACACGCCTTAACGAGAATCATCGTCGCCGTGGCCATCATAGCGGTCGTCTCCTATGCCTCGACTTATGCCATCTATTACTTCAAGGGAGCTCAGGACATCAATTCAGGGAATATGCCTGAGAGGGGTCTGCAGCTCGGGGCCGTGCTCTACGACCCGACGCCCAGGGTAATCTATGGAGTATCCACCGGCTCAAAGGTCATGTCTTCCGTCCATCTCGGTACAAATAACGTATTGATAAACGTTACGGGCGACATCATCTCTTGGTCATTCCCAAAGAATGCCATCGTGGTGAGGGGGATACAAATTGCAGAGCCGCCGTCCTCCGACTTCTCCGTCAACTCCCCTGATCTCATTTGGATGTACTCCCTCGAAGACGGTTTTTACATGCAGCCCAAGCTACTCATCCGTCACTCCTTCAGCTCTGCGGATGTGGGCAGCGTCTCTGCGCACCAGCTCTCGCTCTACTCCTGCTACCTCTCGGACTTTACCGCTTCGGGGCTCTTCGATCTGCTGAAGCAGAACCTCAATACAACAAGCAACCTTTACGAGAGGGCCTGTCTCTATGACGGCACGGTGGTGGTATACATCAACGGCGTTCCCGCCTGCTCCTTCAATGCCAGAAGAGGGGAGAAGATCTTCATAGACGCAACACACTACAACGTCAAGCTCACGCCATTCATGAGGGGCTAGGTGGGCGGAATAATGGATAGGGTGTTAGTGGAGATCATGATCATCGCCACCCTCTTTGGGCTTGTTGCCATCACAACCTCAGCCTTTGCGGCACAGTATGAGGTTATGGCACAGTCCATAAAGGAGTTCGCGCTGAACAGGGCCCTCTACTCCTCAGCCTCGGCAATAACCAATGCCGCGGCAGAGGCCGCCCTCTCAGGCACTCAGATCAACCTCCTGCTGACCTTCCCTTATCCCCTGACCTTGAGGGCATCTGCAGCATCGCTTACGGCCTCCACAACGGAGATCTCTCGCACCACCCCACTAACCGTTGATGCGTGGGGTGATGGAACTGGAAGGATATTCAACGTAACGGCATTTGCAAATAGAACCGTTGTCTTTGCCGTGGTAGGCTAGCGCCCCTCGCCGGGGAAAAATCTGTCCCTAGTCCCTTCTTCTCGTCATAAGCACTATGACATTCTCCACCATGATGGCGATCCCAACCAACGCGATGATATAACCAACGAAGTTTAACCAGGTGATGGTAATGATCAGGCTCACTAACCATGCCACGCCCAACCAGAAGACTACGCCGGTTGCGGTGCTGGCGGTTCTTCTTGCGGTGTCTTTCATGATCACTCTAGCCACTACCATCGGGATCTGAAGGAGGCCAAACATGAGGCAGAACTGGTATACCGCACCGAAGACGACTGGGTGATCTAGGCTGGTAGGAGCCGGAAGAAGCACGTTGTGTGCCACTTCTTGGAGTTGGAAATTCAGGAAGAAGTCTGCAAACCTGTCAATTAAATTTGGTGTTGTTGCAACAATTAAACCTACGAGTATCAAGAAGATTCCGAAATTTGCCAACCCTAATATGTCTGCCCTCTCTTTCCGCTCGCTCAAGCTCAGCACCAGCCATCAGATATGGTAAATGTTTTAACTTCATTTATTAATCTGCCTTTTGGTAACTAAGGTGGATGTGTTCTCATGCGAGTCCTATTCGTGGAGCCCCCAAAGGAATTCTGGTTCGTCATGGGCGAGTACCTCCCTCCGCCTCTTGGTATACTCGAACTGGCTACCTACCTTGAGAGGAGGAACAGCGGCTTCGAGATAAAGGTCCTTGACTGCCAGGCAGAGAGGGCAGACTGGTACGGGCTGGAGAAGAAGGTAGAATCTTTTCAGCCGGATGTGGTTGCCCCCAGCTCCCTTTCCACATGCAACGCATACACGGTGCTTCGAGCCGTCGAGGTCGCGAAGAACGTGGATCCTGATATAGTGACCGTGGCAGGAGGTCAGCATTTCACAGCAACCGCTCAGGAGAGCCTTGAGACGTACCCTGAGCTGGACGTGATCGTCCGCGGGGAGGGCGAGGAGACCTTCACAGATCTCGTTCAAACAATTGAAAATAAGGGTCACCTCTCAGAGGTAAAGGGCATCTCCTTCAGGCATGACGGAGAGGTCTTTCACACGCCGTGCCGACCACCCATAGAGAACTTGGACGACCTGCCCCTCCCTGGCTACCACTTCGTAGAGGAGCACATGAAGAAGTACCACTTTACGATGATGGTCGGTTCAAAGACGCCCTACGCCCTCGTGGAAGGCTCCCGGGGGTGCCACAATCACTGCACCTTCTGCTCCCAGTGGCGGTTTTGGGGAGGGGCATTGAGGACCAAGTCGCCAAAACGGATAGCCGACGAATTTGAGTACTGCCACAGGGAATTTGGTAGCCAGTTCCTTTGGCTCGCCGATGACAACTTTGGGCTTGGTCAGAGGATGGAGGAACTCTGCGACGAGATCATCCGCCGGGGGCTTGCGGACGACATATGTTGGTTCATGCAGGCCCGATCTGACGACATCGTCGCACATCAGAGCGTACTGCCAAAGATGCGAAAGGCGGGAAATCGCTGGGTAATGGCCGGATTGGAGAACAACAGTCTGCAGACGCTCGAGGGGTGGCGCAAGACGATAAGACCCTCAGATGCCAAAACCGCCATGGACCTCCTGAACAAGAACGACATATTCTCTCAGGGGACTTTCATCATGGGAGAGCGGAAGGACACCCGCGGGTCCATAGAGGCGCTGAGGAACTTCGCCGACGACGTTGATCCAGACCTCGCAATATTCATGGTATTGACCCCTTTTCCAGGGACAGAGATATACGAGGTCGCCAAACGGAACGGGTGGATAGAGGACACCAACTGGGCTAACTACGATATGGTACATGCGATAATGCCGACCGAGACCCTCTCGAGGCTGGAGGTACAGGAGGAGCTTTATGAGTGCTATCGGAGGTTCTACGGATCCATGAGGAGGCGGGTAACGGGCATATTCTCCTCGAATAAGTTTAAGAGGACAACCTACCGCTACATGGCAAGCCAGGGCCTATTAAGGACCTTAAGGGATCTGTTCTGAAGATGCCGCCAAAGACCCCAGACAGGCTTTCAATGATGCTATTTGGCATATCGCTGCTTGGGCTGGTCCTGCTTGCCGCACTGACATTTAGCATCTCGGTTACCTTGGCGATCCTTCCACAGCAGAGGTTGCTGACGGGCTCGGTCTTTGTGGCGATCTGCGTCTTAGGCATGGCTGCAGCCTTATATCCTTCTAGGTGCTCCGGACTGCTTCGATTCGGGAGAGATCAGGACGAGCGCCCGCACATAAAAGGCGCCGACACAGGGGAGTCTGGAGTAAGGTTTGCTGGTCATCATCCTGCATGTGGCGGGTTCTCCTCCCATGTGTTTCGTATAGGGGGTAAGATTTGTTGCGCAGGATGCACTGGACTGGTTGCTGGAGCCGTGGCATCGATCGCCGGGAGCATTATCTACCTCCTCGCTGGTTTTAATATGGGGGGTGCAGGGGCGCCTATTTTCTGGGCCGGGTTCGTGGGCGCCGCCTGCGGCCTGCTCCCGCACAGCCTGCTCGACCTGAAGAGGGCTTCCGTGCGCCTCTTCCTCAATTTTGTCCTCGCATTTGGCGCATTTCTCCTTCTTGTCGGGGTGAACGAGATAACGGGCAACCCTGTTGTAGCTTTCTTCCTTTTGACTTTGATTGTCTACTGGATATATGCAAGAATGATGCTATCTCGACAAGAGCATAGGAGGATATGCGCGAACTGCGGATTGAAAGAATGTCCTTAGCGAACTACCCCTTGTTATCGCAAGGGGCTTCCCGCCGATAAAGTTAAAAAAGGGGTGTTACCGATACCTGCGCTTTCCGTAGATCGCTCCGGCGACTATCAGCACTCCAATTATGATGATTATCATGGGCCAGAACCAGTTCCAGATGTTCAGTCCGAATACCATTCCTAACCCGATGACTATGATAATCAACCCGACTATTACACCCACAATTGCACCACCATAAGGTAGCCCAAAACACTCATCGTCCATGCGTCTCCTCGAGGGACCCGCGTACACCTCGGCACGCTTCTCCGCGGTCTCCCCCTTGTAGAGGTCGGCTCCGCACTTCTTGCAGAACTTCGCGTCGTCCTCGTTCTGTGTTCCGCATTTTGGACAGTAGACCATCTCATTATCCCCTTTTTACTCTAATGATTAGCGTTTTAAACTTTTTAAAGTTATGGAGGACTCCGTTTCCACTATTAACAACTGGTGCGTTACTGCTCACCTTACACTTCTCTGCGTCCCTTACGCCTGAATGCCAGCCTCGCCGTCATCACCTTCTCTGTGCTGAACACCCTGGCAGCTATGTAGAGCGTGGCGAAGGTGAAGACAGCCATGTATACGAGCCCGAGCAGGATCGGTCCGTAGTTGCCGGTGATGAGCGCCTGAGAGGCAAGCACAGGGTAGGTGAAGGGTATCAGATAGAGCACCAACTGTATTGCGGCAGGGAGGGTCGAGATGTCCCCCATCATCAGAAATATGGTCGGCAGGAAGACAGGCACAATGATTATCCCTATGATGGACTGGGCTCCCCTGACGTCCTGCGAGAGCGTGCCGAGCGTGAGCGCTAGGGCTAGTGCCGAGATGAGGGCTCCGAAGAGGGTAAGTCCCAGGACGAGATAGCCTTGAACGGACGGGACGAGTCCGAGACTTATGAGGTCTGATCCCGCGGCGCCTGTGGACATCTGGCTGGTTAGCGCACCAATGTAGTACGTAAAGGCAAGGACGTTTGCGATGGTGGCCAACAGCGCTATCGCGACCGACCCAACGAGCTTCCCAAAGAGGATGCTGAGCCTGCTGACGGGTATGGTCAGTAGGGTCTCCAGGGTCTTCGCCTCCTTCTCAACCGCCATGGATGTGGCAGCCACCTGCATGGCCAGTATGAGAACGATCATTATCACTAAGGGCCCCATCAAACCCTGTAGCCTAACAACGCTCTGAAGAAGGGTGGGGCTGATGGGCTGGGCTGTGCCCTTGATCACCGACTCATGCTCAACCGATATCGGGTTCAGCACGGAATTCGGATCGCTGCCGGGCATGCTGCCCTCCACCTTATTCTTGACGACGGCGTCCTCGAAGGCGCTGATCAGGTCGCTAACCCTCTGCGCCTTTATGAACTCGACTATGGAGAACTCCTTGAAGTTTGTGTAGAGGATGAGGCTGCCAACAGTATTCGAGGTCACGTTCTGGGAGAAACCAGCGGGCACATATACGATAGTCCCTCCTCCCTCTAGGGTCTTTACCACGTCAGCCGGATTACCACTGGTCACTGTCAGGTTGATCCAGTTCTCGCTGGCATACCGCTGCAGGTCCTCGACCACCGACCCACCGTCGTCATCGATTATGTAGGCGGTCAGGTTGCCCGAGGCCTTCTCGATGGTGGACCAGGTGGAGACGTTTATGGCAGCCCCCATCAGGGGTAGCAGCAGCGCCGGAAAGAGTATCAGCCCTATGAGTATCTTCGGATCCCTGAGCAGATCCTTGACCTCCTTCGCAATGAGCAGTCTGAGGCCCTTAGGCAACCCTGACCACCTTCACGAACGCCTCTTCCAAGTTGGCGGCTTCGTGCCTCGCCCTCAGGCCTGAGGGCGATCCGACCTCCACGATCCTGCCCTCATTTATGAATGCCACCCTGTCGCACAGGTACTCGACCTCCAGCATGTTGTGGCTTGAGAGCAGTACGGTCGTATCGTGCTCCTTCGAGTAAGACTTTATCACGTTTCTGAGATGGAAGGCGTGGGTCACATCGAGCCCTGAGGTCGGTTCGTCCAGTATCGCCAGCCTCGGTCTGACCATAAGCGTCCTGGCGAGAAGGAGCCTCCTCCTCATGCCCTTGCTGTATGTTGAGGTCTTGTCCCTCATCCTGTCGCCCAGACCCGATATCCTCTCACCCTCAGCCAGGGCTGCCTTGATCTCGCCGCCGTTCCCGTAATAAAATGATGCCATGAACCTCAGGTACTCGTATCCCGATAGATTGGGGTACGCTCCCGCCTCCTCCGGCAGGTAGCTTATGAGCTTTCTTACCGCGCTCCCCTCCTTCACGATGTCCTTCCCGCATACCTCCGCGTACCCCGAGGTGGGCTTGATTATTGTGGACAGGACTCTTAGAGCAGTGGTCTTACCGGCACCGTTCGGCCCGATGAGCCCGAATATCTCCCCCTCATTGATCTCGAGGGAGACGCCGTCCAGCGCCCTCCTGCCCGAGTATTCCTTTATAAGATCCCTGATCACAACGATGGGTGCCATACGAATCTTCAGAACGGGAAGTTTATAAAAGCTTTCGATTTCCTGTGGGTTCTGAAGAACAATGATTTCATAAAATTAGGGATGCCTCCAACCCTCCCTCCTATACGCCATATCCCAGAACATCAACTCGTACTCGCTACTTGTAAGGAAGACGGCTCCGGCCCTCTCCCTCTCCCCCTTGGTTGCGGTGACGCCTATTCTATCAAGGACCTCCAAGATCCTTGAGACCAGCCGCGCATAACCCTCCAAGGTATAGGTCTTTACCCACTCGTCGTAGACGGGATCCGCTGAGCCCTCAAAATGATCTCCGATCTCCTTATAGCTCCAATAACAGGGGGTTATCGATGATAGTATCTCAGCGAAGGGTCCGGAGAGGGCGGTGCACAGCAGATGTCTGGTATAGGCGTAACACGCAGGGGCATAACTGAGACCCTCGAACGATGTTATCCCTACACGCTCCCCCAGCCTGCGGATAGCCTCCAACTCAACTCCCGTTGACGAGGCGTGCATCTCAGATAACAGTCCGGTGGCCTCCTCGTCTGAGGACTTGGTCAGGGCCAGGGCGAGGCACCTAGTCATGTCCTTCAAAAAGACATAGTCCTGAGCGAGAAAGAATTTGAAGGACTCCTTTGAAAGAGTCCCATCCCTCAACTCCATTAGGAAGGGGTGCCTCAGTATATCTCTCCATATCGGGTTCGCCGCCCTTCTGAGTTCCCTAGAGAACATCATAAACCCTCCTGAGCGTTGTGTACACCATCACCGTAATTACGAATGACGGCAACGTCGCACCGATCTCGGGGAGGACCTGCTGAACCAGGAAGTAGGAGGTCACACCTATTATCCATGAAACGATGGAGACTAGGCTTAAACCCCCTCTGTACCAGTAACCCCCGAACTTATTGTAGAGATCTTCCACGCTGTAACTCCTCCTCCTTATCATGAAGTAGTCGACCACGACCACGGCGAAGAGGGGGATGAAGACAGCGCCTATCAGGTAAAGGAACTGGACGAATGCGTTGAGCCAAGGGAGGAACGCTATTATGATCCCTGCCCCGCCGGTTATCAGGCTGCCCTGCCACTCCTTCACCTTCGGGAAGATATTTATCATTGATATGTTGGCAGAGTAGATGTCCAAGAAGGTCGTTGTTATGGTTCCGAACCAGATCACGAAGAGTGCGACTACACCGAATGCAACTCCTCCTATCTGCGTAACGTAGACCGTGGGATCGTACACTCCAAAGGAGAGGGCGCACGCTAGACCGGTTATGTAGAACCAAGAGTTTACACTACCCTGTCCGAAGAGGGCGCCGAGGAAACTCCCCTTGGATGACTTAGAGAAGCGCATATAGTCCGCCGCTAGAGGTGCCCACGAGAGCGGCATTATGAGGGCTAGGTCAAGGGCGATCCCAGGGGCCATCCCCCACGAGGGTCTTGAGGCTAGGTGTTCCCATCCGTAATTTGAGAAGACCAAAAAGTTTACGGCAAGCGTCGTAATTATTAGTGCGGTTACCGATGCCCTCGTGAACAGTTTCCAGCCCCCTGCCCCGAAGATCGCCAGCACTGTGCATAGCACCCCGCATATCACGACCCAGTACGGAAAGCCGGTGAATCCAAAGAGTAGGGTGCCGATCTGATCCGCTGCAGAGGCGTTGATGTAGATCATCCAACTCGTCCAGCCGACCAGCGTTACGTAGTTGAAGACGCTCATTATGTACGACCCCCTTATCCCGAAACTGGGTCTGACCGTGACCATGGACGGCACGCCGAGGTCGCTTCCCATTACCCCGGCCGCGGCAAAGATAACGCTTCCAATGAAAGATCCGAGCAGTATTAAGAGGATCCCCGGCACCCAGCCTATGGGTGAGAGGTAGCCGCCGCTGTACCAGACATCAACGACTATCGCGGATCCTGCCCACAGCAAGAAGACGTCCAGCCCTGTAAGAACCCTGTCCTTCCTCTCCACGGGGTATATTGCCGACTCTGAGTATGTCTTCAGAAGCCACACCGAGGATAAACTCCCTCGTGATATGATATAAAGTTACATATTACTGGGTTATGGGGGCTGAACCCGGTTTCGTAAAACTCGTTCTAAATTTAGAATCTTCCATGCGGATGTGTTCTATTGTATAGAATTATTTGCCTCTATTAGTAATGTATAGCAAGGTGAGAAAGTTGAGGAGGATGGCAGTAATCATATTGCCCATAATAGCGCTGGTCGCGGTCTCCGCCTCGGCGCTCGTAATACAGGCGATCGCAGCGCCCCCTACATACCCTGACGACTACCTTGAGATCAGGGACGCCTCTATGAATTACATAGCCACCCATCATGAGGATGCAGTTCCATTCATGGGCCTTCCTAGCTGGAGCTATCTCGGGAACGGAACCTTCAGGAGCGGCGGGTGGACGGTCGTCATAAAAGGAGACCTCTCGAGTGCCAGCGTGACCGTTGATTACTCCATCTCCTTTAACCCCAACTACATAGGTATACCGCATAGGATAATCTGGGAGGGTTCGTTCGCAGGGGGCGCAGTACAGGAGATTAGCTACATACATGCCCAGTAGGAGTGATGCGCTTTGAATGATCTAGAGATCTGGAAGGTCGTCTGCATGGCACGAGGCAAGCACCCGAACATATTCGTGCAGAATCCGTAAACTCTTTTTTTAATATTTTCGCCGTCTGATCTGCTCATCCTTATAAAGCGTCTCGACAGAATTATTTGTCGGTGAAATTCTTTGCCGAAGGTGAACACCAAGAAGGTTTCGTGGGACGAGGTCGAGGAGTGGAGCAAGATCGTGAGCAACAAGATCTACGAGTCTGGGTGGCGGCCTGACGTGATAATCGCCATCTCCAGGGGCGGCTACGTCCCGGCGCGCCTCATATGCGACTGGCTGGTGGTGGGCGAACTTGTCTCCCTGCAGGTAACCCACTGGCCGTCAGCGGCACAGATGGCCAAGGAGGCTGGGGTGAAGTATCCGCTGGAATGCGACCTGAACCACAGAAGGGCCCTCATCGTCGATGACATCGCCGATACGGGCGACTCCATAATAATCGCAAAGGATCACATATGGACGAAGTGCAAGCCCGACGAGCTCAAGGTGGCCACGCTGCAGTGGATATCTGGGAGTAGCAAGATACGGCCGGACTTCTACGCCGAGGAGGTGAAGGGGTGGGTCTGGTACCAGTACCCGTGGACGAGGCTGGAGGACATCATCGGCTTCTTCAAGAGGATCGTCACCGAGGATAAGGAGAAGGCAACGTGGGACCTGGACAGCATCATCAACAAGTTCCCTGAGTGGTACGGCGTCACCTTCGACAGGTGGTACTACGAAAGGGCATTGGATCACCTCATCGCAAAAGGGGTGCTGACCAAGGAGAAGGACGGCTACCGGCTCGCCTCCAAATAGTTTTATAATCCGTAAGGCATAGACCTCTGTGGTGTCAGTATGGCTAAAGCCTGTAGCGCAGAGATTGGTATTATCGGCGGTAGCGGATTTTACGACCCCGCCATGTTCGAGTCTGTATCAGAGGTCAAGATGTACACCCCCTACGGCGCGCCCTCCGACACGATATCCGTGGGGGATTTTAAGGGCGTTAAGGTGGCGTTCCTGCCCAGACACGGGAAGAGGCACTCCATCCCGCCGCACCTGATAAACTACAGGGCGAATGTATGGGCGATGAAGGACCTAGGAGTAAAGCGGATACTCGCCCCCTCCGCCGTGGGCAGCCTCAAGGACGAGATGAAGCCGGGAGACCTCGTCATACCGGACCAGTTCATCGACCTCACCAAGGGGAGGCAGTACTCCTTCTACGACGGTGCGGTGGTGGGTCACTTCTCGCTCGCCGACCCCTTCTGCCCGGAGCTCAGCTGGCTGTGCGTCGAGGCCGCAAAGAAGCTGAAGATCCCCTACCACTCGACTGCCACCTACGTCTGCGTAGAGGGTCCGAGGTTCTCCACCAGGGCAGAGTCGAAGCTCTTCAGGAGCTGGGGCGCGGACATCATAGGCATGACGCTAGTCCCGGAGGTTTCCTTGGCACGGGAGATGGGCATATGCTACACCACCATCGCCACGGTTACCGACTACGACGTATGGGCAAACAAGCCCGTGACTGCCGAGGAGGTGGCTGTGACCATGAAGTCGAACGTGGAGAAGGTCAAGCCGCTCATAATGGAAGTGATACCGAAGCTTCTCAAGGAGAGGGACTGCCAGTGCGGAAGGTCCGCCGAGCACGCTTTAGTTTAGTCTACAATTAAGCTGAGAAATCAAGCTTAGGATGTGGCATATTAAATTTCATGTCTGATAAAAATCAAGACGAAGAAAAAGAACTTTTTGAAGCTATAGAAAAGTTAGGCCAAACGAACATGAAGTCAATGCTCCCGTCAACAATATTGATATTGGGGCTAAGAGGCACCCATGACCAAAAGAAAAATGCCAAAAATAAATAGCCCATTGAAGATTTTAGAACCGGGTATAATTTAGTAATCCATTGGGATATGCCATTCGAAGATCAAGGCATATGTTATTGAAGGTAAAATCCCATGATAGGTTTAATGGATGGGAGAGCCTTTTTGCCGCATCTTTAAATTATAACTTTGAAATATTGTAAATCAGGCGATAATTATGGATCAAAAAACAAGGGAAATCTCCGCCATTGCCGCGTCGGTAGCCGCGCACTGTCAACCTTGCCTGAAGTATCACTATGGGAAAGCGAAAGAACTCGGAATCCCTAAGGACGACATAGTCCAGATAATCGAACTCGCTTTGAAAATAAGCGATAAGGGCGACGAGTACATGTCCAAATTTGCGGACGAAGTGTTGCAGGAAAAATGAACCCAACGACCAATGATCAAATTCAGGATGATGTAAATCCTTTTATTAAAAGCTGCGAGAATACCGCACCCGCAAGGGTGGGGTTCTTCATTTAAAGTCATAGGCCAAGCTTCCTCAGTAGCATACGGCATTGAGTATCACACGGTGTGCTAAGTATAGGACCAGTACTAACAAATGATGTCAAAATTTCTAAGAGTAGCCTTCATAGTAGCAACCAAAGAATACAAGATCATAGAGAAAGAGGTGATGCCGGACCATATCCACCTCTTTATAGAGGTTGACCCATTCGAATCTCCCATGGATACTGCCGCGTTTAGGGGCGTCAGTAGCCTGAGGCTCTAGGAGCGCTTCCCACAGCTAAAGGTGCAAATGGGGAGAGGCATCTCTTGGTCGCCCTCCTATTATGTGGGGACCGTGGGGCACATTTCCGCCGAAACCGTTCAGAGATATATTCAAGAGCAGGGGCGGCATTCATCCACCGAATTCATTCGGTGGTCTTTTGCCACATCCCTTTATAAATGCCGCCTCATATTGTAAAGCCGTGATCCATGATGGACGATGATCGGAAGGAGCTCTCCTACAAGGTAACCTGTGCCAATTGCGGGAAGGAGGCCCTGAACGTCAAGGAGGTCTACTCCAACATCCCAAGGTTCGGCAGGACGGTGATGGTCTCGATGCTCTGCTCCAACTGTGGGTACAGGGTCTTCGACACGGTCTCGCTGGAATATAAGGGGCCAGCCAAGCAGGAGTTCCAAGTGAAGGAGGCAAAGGACCTGAGGGCGAGGGTCATCCGCTCGACGACCTCTACCCTCACCATACCCGAGCTGGGGCTCGCGCTGAGGCCGGGTCCAAGGTCCGAGGCCTTCATCACCAACGTCGAGGGGGTGCTGGACCGCTTCTCCGCCATCGCAGAGCAGCTCGTCAGCGGATCGGAGGGCGGCGTCAAGGGGAGGACGAGGACCGCGCTAGAGAAGATAAGGCTGGCAATGGAGGGGAGGGTGCCGTTCACGGTTATCATAGAGGACGAGTTTGGAAATAGCGCCATCCTCCCTCCTGAAGGCACATAGGGATGATACTGCTGTGATCGAATTAAAACTAGTTAGATCTTGCGCAGGCCGTTCTCCAGATCCTCGATTATGTCCTCCGTCTCCTCAAGACCGACGGAGAGGCGCAATAGTCCGTCCTTTATGCCGAGCTCCTTCCTCTCGACTGGGCTGATGTTCTTGTGGGACGATGATACCGGGTGGGTTATGAGCGTCTCAGCACCTCCAAGGCTTGGCGCGGTCTTGATGAGGTCCACCGAGGATAAGAGCCTTAGCGCCTTCCTCCCATCCCCCACCTCGAAGGAGATAACGCCCCCGAACCCCCGCATCAACTTGGTGGCCACCCTGAAGTAATCGCTGGACTTCAGACCGGGATAATGTACCCTCTTGACCTTGTTGTGCCCCTCCAGACGTTCTGCGATGGTTTGGGCCTTCCTGTTCTGGTCCTCAACCCTCAGTTTGAGGGTCTTTAGCCCCCTGATGACTAGATATGCAGCAAATGGATCCAAGGACCCTCCCAGATTCCTCCTCCACTCCCAGGCAGCATCGATGCCCCTCTTTGGACCGACCAACACGCCTGCTATGACGTCGTTGTGCCCGCCTAGGTACTTTGTAGCGCTCTCAATGACGTAATCGGCACCCGATTCTAACGGTCGGAAGTTAATGGGCGTGGCGAAGGTATTGTCCACCACGAGGGTCGCCCCGTGGTCCTTACAGACCTTTATCAGTTCGGGGAAGTCTGGCACCCTGAGGGTCGGGTTCGTGATTGACTCCACAAAGACGAGCTTTGTATTCTCGTCAATCGATCTGGCAACATTGCCGTTGAGGGCGGTCTTCACCTTTATGCCAAACTTCTCCAGAGACCTGAACAGGATCAGCGTTGCGCCGTATATCTCCTTGGATGTGAGCACGACATCACCCTTAGAGACCATGCTCAGAAAGAGAGTGGAGATCGCGGCCATCCCCGAGGAGAAAGCCAGGCAGTCCTCACCCCCCTCCAGGGCAGCCATCTTCTCCTCCAGCAGGTGAACTGTGGGGTTGTCCTCGCGGCTGTACTTCAGCTCCCTTCCCCTGATCATCCTCCCTTCAGGATGCTTGAAGATCGCTGTCTGGTATATGGGCTGTATTATGTCTGTCCCGTCCTCCTCTCCCTCGTGGATCGCGGTTGTGCTGATGCCCCTTCTCCTGGATGCCCCGACCATCAAAGACACCTTACAAAAATTAAACATAATATATATTTTAACCTATCTATATATTACCGTTAGTAATAAAAAGGCGAAGCGCCGTCACCTGCCCTTTATGTACAGCCCGCGCATCCTCATGGACGGTCCGCCAGTCCAGACGGGCGCCCCCTGCTCCGGCTGCCCCTTCCCGCACGTGGCTGCCTTGAATATGAGGTCCTTGCCCACCGCCTCCACGCTCGAGAAGATCACCTCGGTGGTGGCCTCTATTACTGGCGATCTCACGGGCGCCTTGAGCTCACCGCCCTCGATGAGGTACGCCTCGAGACCGACGTACCTGTTGTTCCACCTCGTGTCGTCGATGTTCCACTCCTGGAAACTCTTTATGTAGAGCCCGTCCTTCACACCCTCAAAGAGCTCCTCGAGGGAGTGTCCGCCCGGCTCGACGTAGGTGTTGGACATCCTGATTATGGGCTCCCTGCTGTAGGCCGTGGCCCTCGCGGCAGCGTTGCTCTTTGTCCCCAGTTCGTGTCCAGTCTCCCTGTTCTGCAGGAACTCGTTGATTATCCCATTCGTTATGAGCCTCTTCTTCGCCGCCTTCACGCCCTCGTCGTCATAGAGGTAGAAGCCATTGGAGTTGGGTATGGATGGCAGGTCTGAGACGTTCACCACGGCGTTGCCTATCCTCCTGCCCAGCATATCTTTCTTCAGGTAAGACTCGCCTGCTTGAGCGGCCTCCCTGCCGAGTATCCTGTCCGCCTCCTGTGGGTGTCCGCAGGCCTCGTGGGCTATTATGCCGGAGACCTCTCCACCCACCACTACGTCGTACCTACCAGGAACCACGGATATGCCCTCAAGGAGGTTCTTGGATATGCCCTCCGCCTCCTCCTTGGCAAGACCCACAAGGTCAACGATCTCGACCCTCTCCCATCCTCCAGACTCGCCAAACTGGGCGATCCTCTGCAACGATCCCTTACCTTCCTCAAAGGCCGTCAGGAGGAAGTAACCGCCTATCCTCGGGACCTTGGAGGTCATTGAAGCGCCCTCGCTGTTCATGTACTCCTTCTCCTCGACGGTCCCTCCGAGCACTAGGAGCCTGTTGGGGAACTTTGCGCCCTTTACGCCTAGAACCGTAGAGTCCACATCCTTCAGGAGCTCTATGACCGTGCTCGTGTCAACCTCCGTGGGGAGGAGCTTGTAGTTCGCGCCCCAAGACTTTTTAATAGCCTTCTCCTTGGAGAGCCCCGTCCTGCTGGCGGTCCCGCTTGTGGCACTCGCGGTCTTGAGCGCCCTCATCCCCGTTTCCCTTAGGGAGTCCCAGCCCAGGATGTTCGTGGAGGCGAAGGCAAGAGCCCCCTCGGATATGACGCGGATCCCTGCACCGTACGCCTCGCTGTACTCCGGTGGCTCGGGAGTCCCGTTCTTCATGACTAGGCCGAACTCCACATTCCTCTGGAACCTTACCTCAGCGTACTCCGCCCCTTCCTTCATCAGCAGGTCTACAAGACGCTCGCCATCCGCCATAAATTGTGCCTCCAAGGTCTCTGTTATGTGCAACCCATGGCAGGGGTTGCTAAATTAATTCTACTGCCTGCAAATACCTAATATACATTTATCTGGCAGGTGCGTGCCCATCACGGTTATAACCGACTTCGCAAATTATGAAACCAGACCGGGCGTTTCTATGTACCGCGAAGAACCCTACTCGGACATGCAAGAGCTGGTGAGGAATGATGAGTTGGCACAGGTCCTAGGCATAAAGTTGGTGGAGTGCGGCAAGGGCTGGTGCAAGGTCTCCATGGAGGTCAAAAAGGGGACGCTGAACGCCTACGGCGCCGCCCACGGGAGCGTCATATATGCTCTGGCAGACGTTGCGTTCGCGACCGCGTGCAACTCGCACGGGGTGAAGGGCGTCGCCCTATCCATGACCATGAACTACCGGAGGCCGGCCTGCGAGAACGAGCAGCTTACCGCGGAGGCCCGGGAGGAGAGCCGCGGAAGGACGACCGGTCTCTACAGGATGAAGGTGACGAACAGGGAGGGCAAACTCGTTGCGGTTGCCGACGGGCTCGCCTTCCTGTCGCAGAGGTAATAGGACTATTGTCAAATATGGGAGCGAAAATGGGAAAGGCGGAAAGATGACCCGAGAGGCAGCCGCTAGAATACAACCACATGCAGATAAAACTGGAACTAATCAGTGCTTTAAGGCAATAGCACAGAGGGCTGCTGCAAAAAACGAATGGGCTAAATTATAAGAGACAATCTCTAGAGAATTACGATAGTGGTTATTCATGCCCTACCCGATAGAGATCATCGACTCAGAGGAGAAGCGGCGGCTCTACGCAGACCTCGCCAAGCGCCCCCTCTACACGAGGAAGGCGAACGTCTATGGGTGTTGCATAAAGCTCCTCACCGACAACAGGTCCTTTGTGGACATTTGGTCCGACAACTTCTACACCGCCGACGAGAATATCAGGTCGCACGGCAAGCTCTTGGCGGTGGAGGAACCGACCCAGCCCCTGCACATGAAGTACGACCGCCTGACCAAGACCGCCTTCATCTTCAATTTTGACTACTACGGTTGGATAAAGAGCGTCGCCCTCGCCGTAGCCGGGGACATGCTCGAGGACGCGCACGAGATATACTCTGTGCACGGGGCGGTGCTGGACATCGAGGGATCAGGCGTTGCGCTAATAGCGCCAAGCGGCGTGGGGAAGACCACGCACAGCTGGGGGATGCTGAGGAACCCCGGCGTCCGGCTGGTTGCAGATGACTGGTTCTTCGTCAGGATCTACGAGAGGAGCGCACTAGCCTACGGCTCAGAGAAGAACTGCTATGTGGATGCCGACCTTGGGATGATATGGAGCGAGTACAAGGAGACGCTGGAGAGGGTTGTGGTGGACAAGAGGGGGAGGGCTGTGGTCAACGCCAGGTGGGTGGTGGGAATCGATGGCGTGGTCCCGCTCACAACCATGAAGAGGGTGGTCCTGCTCAAGAGGGATCCCTCCGATAGATCCATCGTTAGGGAGATCACGAAGGACGAGGCGCTCGACCTCCTCGTGAGTAACGACTTCTACAACCCGCACCAGCTCGTGAGGGGCGAACGGAAGCTGGCACTACGGACCGAGTTCTTCAGGAACCTCCTCGGGAAGACGAGGGCTTACGTCGCAAACACGTCGCAACCCCCGACGGTCGTGCAGGACAACATCTACCGCGCCGTCAAGGAATAGCCAGGAAGTGGCACATAGCGGGAGCCTCTGTTTAAATAACCGATAAATATCGGCTGAATTTTATTGTTATGCGGTAGTCACGATGAACGGCAAGCACCTCCTCTACATACTGCTCGACGGTCTGGGTGACCGACCCTCAAAATCCCTCGGCGATAAGACGCCGCTCGAGGCCGCAGAGCGCCCCTACATGAATGAGCTTGCGAGGAAGGGGAGAACAGGAATGGTCTACACCGTCGGCAAGGGCATCGCGCCCGAGTCCGACGTCGCCGTGATCAGCATGCTGGGGTACGACCCGTTGAAGACGTACACCGGCAGGGGACCGATAGAGGTCTTCGGCTCAGGCATGACCATGGAGGACGGGGACCTTGCCGTGAGGTGCAACTTTGCGACCGTCGATGAGAAGCTCAACATCGTGGACAGGCGCTGCGGGAGGAGCCTTACCACAGAGGAGGCCGAAGTCCTCGCCGAGGCCATAAACCGCGAGGTGGTGCTGAAGAGCCACCCTGCGAGGTTCGAGTTCAAGAGCACGGTGGGGCACAGAGCGGTCCTGCTGATAAAGTCAGAGGAGGACAAACTCTCTGGGAATATATCGAACACGGATCCGGCATACCAGAAGATGGAAGGTCTGGGGCTGGCACTGAAGGAGTTCGGGAACAGGATAATCAAGTGCACGCCTATGGACGACTCGGAGGAGGCAAAGAGGGCTGCCGACTTGCTGGAGGAGCTCACCAGGAAGAGCCACGAGGTGTTGAGGAACCACCCGATAAACACCAAGAGGCTACACTCCAGGAGACCACCAGCAAACGCCATACTCTCCAGGGATGCTGGATCCCAGTTGCCGAAGTTCAAGTCGGTGCGGGAGGAGCACGGTATGGATTTCGCCTCAATGGTGGAGATGCCCGTGGAGAGGGGTATAGCCCTGCTCTGCGGGATGGATCTGGTGGAGCTGCCCAAGCCCACGGGGGACATTAGGGTCGACTATCAGCGCCGGGCAGAGATGACCAGCGATCTGGTGGAGACGTACGGCGCAACATACATCCACATCAAGGGTCCCGACGAGCCAGCGCACGACGGCGACTGCGAGGGGAAGAAGGAAGCGATAGAGATCATAGACGCCCACTTCTTCAAGAACCTGAAGGTTGATTTGGCGAATACGGTGGTCGCCGTGACCTCTGACCACTCCACGCCGTGCTCGCTCAGGGCGCACTCGGACGATCCAGTCCCGCTGATGGTGGCGGGCTGCGGGATAAAGGGCGACGGGACGGAGGCGTTCGGCGAGAGCTACTGCAGAAGAGGATCGCTCGGCATCCTGCTTGGACAGGACGTTCTGAGGATGATACTCTCCCTCTGAGCCTGCAGGGCAGCCGGGGCGTTTAAAAACAAAAGTCTCAAAATAGGGTATCTCAAAAAGGGTAAACCATGGCTGTGATCGTTCCTTGATCGGCTCCGTTCTTGCCCTCTCCTTTGCTGCTGCGGTGGTGGTGCTCGGATTCGGAATCATAATGCCGTTTTTGCCGGTCTACGCCCAGATACTGGGGGCAACGACGGGTCTCGAAATAGGGCTACTGTCATCCGCCTTCCTCCTTACCAGGACCTTCCTGGCAACTTTCGCGGGGTCTGCCTCCGACAAGTATGGGAGGAAGAGGATCATCATTGTGGGTCTCTTCATCTACACCATAGTCTCCATACTCTTTGCCCTCTCCCAGAGCTGGTTTGAGCTCCTCCTTTACAGGGCGGTGCAGGGGGTGGCGTCGGCGATGGTGTGGACTCCCGCAACAGCGCTGGTTGCGGATCTCACGCCTCCGGGTAGCCGGGGGACCGCCATGGGGCTCTACAACGCCATCTCTATGGGCGGCTGGGTCATCGGTCCCGCGCTGGGCGGAGGGATCCAATGGTACGCCCGAAACGTTATGATGATGCCCCTGACGGAGAGTTTCAGGATTCCCTTCTACTTCTCCTCCCTCACGTCGCTCATCGCTATACTGTTGGTCGCATTTCTCGTAAGGATGCCCGCAGACTACAAACCCTCGAGGAGGCCTCTGATGAAGTTCTCCCTGAAGGGGGTGGACAAGAGGTTCAAAAGTACGATATACGCCATGTTCTTTCTACTCTTCTCCTACGGGTTCGCCACCTCCTTCATAGAGCCGCTCCTCGTCTACTTCGTCCAGCATGAGTACAGCCTCTCTCCGGACGAGGTGACATCCAGCATGGCGATAATATTCTCCGTATCTGGGCTGCTGATGCTCGTTATTCTGATATACGCTGGCAGGCTCGCCGACCGCTTCAGCAAGAAGAAGATCATAGCCATACCTACAGGATTCGCCCAGGTGCTCACGATACTCATGCCCTTCTCAGGTAACGTCACGAACATAGGGATAGTGATGTGTGCGAGAACGGCGACCTACGGCATGACCACGCCCGCCTACACCGCGTTGCAGCAGGACCTACTGCCGAGGAATATCAGGGGCGCCCTGACGGGGGTCTTCGACACGTTCTTCGGAATCGGTTCCTTCATCGGTCCGATAATCGGCTTCATGATGTATGACGGCATATCACACAGCTCGCCGTTCATAGCCAGCGGACTGCTCGGGATCGCGACCGTTATAATGATAATGATCTTCGCACATGAGCCGACCAAGGAAGAGGCCAAAAGCCTGGCTGAGCCGGTCTAGTTCTGGAATTGCCTTAAATCCAAGCGCTGGTATTAGTTCAAAATAATACCTTCAATCTGGTCGAATGGCGGTCTCTTCAATGGACGTATTTAAGGCGGTTCAAAAAAGGAGGTCCATTAGGGCATACCTCCCAGACCCAGTGCCCAAGGACACGCTAGCGCGAATATTGGAAGCCGGCCGTCTGGCACCCTCAGCAAGGAACCTCCAGCCGTGGCACTTCATAGTCGTCAGGGATCCGGAGAAACGGAGGGAACTCTCTGCTGGAAGGTTTGCCAAGTTTCTAACTCAGTCTCCCGTTGTGATAGTCGGTTGCGGCAACATGAGGGCATCCCCCAAGTGGTGCATTGTAGACACGACTATCGCTCTGGAGAACATGGTTCTGGTAGCCACCGGGGAGGGTATCGGCACGTGCTGGATCGGCAGCTTCGACGAGGGACAAGTCAAGAGTCTCCTGAAGATTCCTGAGGACTTCCGTGTCGTGGCGATGCTGACAGTGGGTTACCCGCGCGAGAACCTAGAACTTACGAGAAAGGCAATACAGTTCGTCAGGCCGAGGAAAAAGATAGGGGAGATAGTAAGCGCGGAAGAGTTCGGAAGTCCTTTCCTGTAGTACTACTCGGGCACCTCGACTATTACGTCCTTTCCCTCGACCCTAACTGGGTAAGTCTTGAGGTTTCTTATGTGCTTCCCTCCAAGCATCTGCTTTGGCAGGCTGTTCACCTTGCCTGTGGTAACGTCGAAGCTGGTGTAATGGTTGTTGCACCAGAGGATCTTTCCCTGCAGCTTACCTGTGAAGAGAGGGTTGTTAAAGTGGCTGCAAAACGGCTCCATGCCAGAGTTTCCCGTCCACGTTTACTATGAGAACGCGGGTCTTTTTTGATGCCCTGAAGCTCTTCTTGGCCCCTGCTGGGAGTTCATCTATTGTGGCTACCTTTACACTAGGCATAATAATCCCCCACTTTATTATCATTAAGTTATAAAAATTGTGAGCGTGGCAGAAAACTCGCTTTCAGCCTTTTTTGAAGCTAATTCCGCCCGCCTTATAAAGTGCAAAAGTCGCTTTGAACCTCTGCGCGATCCCCTCCTCCCTCCCCTTGTCTGGAATAATCCCCTTCAGATCATACATGATCTCGCGGAGTCGGCTCAGTACGCCCTCATTCACCTTTCCGCTGAGGATCGCTTCGTAATGGGGTATTAGGTCCTTTGAGTTACTCTTGATTGCCCCCGCGCGCGCTCTATCCATGAAAAAGGCAAAGGAGGCCTCCCTCAGGTACTTGATGGCAATGCTGAGGCTGGTCTCGGGTGTGATCTTGGTCAGCCTCTCCCTCACGTATGCCATCATGTCAAAAGAGGTTATAACCTTAAAAGAGGATGGTAGGGCAGAGGACTGGTACTTGATGCCTGTATCCCTCCTTTTACCCAGCTCCTCAACAATGAGCGAGTCTGGGATCTTCGTTGCAGGGCAGAGTACGGAGCCGCAGTCCCCAGCGCACTCTAACGAAGGCGCACCGCTGCTTGGGCAGAATCGGCCTGATGCTAAATATCAGTTAACCGCTCCCCACAGCAGGCGGACGAACCGGCTCAGCTGCCAGAAGACGTCGTGCCTGTCCAGCGCAAGCCTCACAAAGACCTGGCCGTTTGTGAAGCCCTCAACGGATCTCCCCTCCAGCTCGAGCCTTGCTATCCCCAGATAGGATGAAAATCCGAGGCCAGGAATGTAAAGGTAGAATATCTTGTCCGCGGTCACCATATCGAAGAATCCATACTTCTGGTACTCGGTCTGCGCAAGGACAATGTCCATGGCTGTGCGCTTGGGATCCACGGCGCAGGGGGCGATGAGGTTTATCCCTGGCTTTGAGAACCACGTGTATACAACCGGTGGACTTTGCGGGAAGTCCTCCTCCTTGAGCGATCCAGACCTGAAGTAGATGCAGTCCGAGAGGGGTATCTCCCCCAAAGAGTACCTTCTCAGCGCAGTTATGCACGAGGTGTTGCCGCAGTATCCGCAGTCGGTCTTCGGGAACTTCTTATAGTTATTGGAAAATGCGATCATTTCAACCATCCATATCTCCCTTTTTTGATCTTAAAAGCCTGACGTGCCTCCCTACAATAATAATATATGGCTTGATCTGAACTTGGTAGAAAGTGATAAGCATGGACGCTCTCGGAATCCTCGTTGCCGGCATAGCCCTGGGGCTCTCCATTGCCGCCCCTCCAGGTCCAGTCAATACTATAATAGCGGTCCAGTCCGTCTCTAGGTCCGCTGCTAAGGGCTTCTTGGTCGGGCTCGGCGCCATGACGGCCGACGCAATCTTCCTTATAATCACGTACCACTTGGGAGGAGTTGTCATGATCAACGACATGATCAAGGGCGTATTCTCGGTGGTGAGTTGCGTACTTATGGCATACCTTGCGTTTCTCACATTCAAATCCTCCCAGAACGTGGATAACATGATGGGCAAGGGAGATAAGAGGGTGCATTTGCCGTACCTGACCGGCCTTTCCATAGGGCTGACGAACCCGTTCCAGATCACGTGGTGGCTGAGCGTTGGTCTGTACCTCATATCGAGCATCGGGCTGGTGATAATTGCTGGATTCTTCACCGGCATCGTCCTGTGGATTACTCTCTTCCCTACGGTCATACACTGGGCCAACAACAGGATACCGTACCTCTACAGAGTAGTGGTTTATGTGTCTTCGGCGCTTCTGGTCGCCTTCTCCGTTTGGTTCCTGTACAGCGCTATAATACTCCTAAAACTGTAACGTTTGAAATAAGTCAATCAAGGGACATGCGAGGAAAATTCAAATTTTGATTCAATTAAAAGAACTCCATTATGATATGAAGCAGAAACGCACGAGTGATGGTAAAAAATGAGAATGATGAACTGCCACTCCAAGTGGTACTTCATCAAGGGGGGCGAAGGAAACGGAAAGGCGCTAGCCTCCCCTCTTTTTGGCCAAAAAAATTGCAAATCCGATGACCACTACCGCCACCACTGGTAGAATAAATTTGAAGTTTGCCAAGACATCTGTCACTTTTTCCACCTCCTGGATTGCTTATGATATAATGTACGCACCCACGAATCCGATTGTAATTTTCACCATAGTTGCTAACACAGTACCCAAGTTCCAGCGCAGTCGTAGATTGCTCAAGTTCTCAATCTCATCAGTGGGTCAATAGGTTGCTTTAATCTCATACCATTCTTTTATCCTTTTCTACAGGATAAAAATAAGTTATTACCTTTAGCCCGTCCAGTCGTGGATTAGCTTGAGGCGTTCCGCTATCTTGGGATACAGCCAGTGCAATTCCTATCTGGGGACGCCACCACAGAACCTTGCGACGTATCGAACGCATTCTTTCTTCGCATACTCGAGGCGATCCTCCTCAACGCCCGGCGCGCCGCAGAAGAGGAGCACCGCACCCTTGCTCTCGAGGGTGATCTTGGTCCTCTCCGCATCCCTGTACGGGTATATCGCCGTCAGCCCATCATCGTCCTCTATCACTATTTCCATCCCCTTCAGCTCCACGGGAGACTCCATGCCTATGCCTAGGAACCTCTCGCTCTGTCTCGCAAACCTCATCCTCAACGGGCCCTTTAACCTCCCGCGATCGAATGCTGCCATGGGTACGCCCGATCTGATGGAGGCTATGTTGTAGGCGTCCACCAGGGTATTTATGGTCGGTAGCGGCCTTCCTGAGAGGATCCTCCGTATCAAGGCTTCGCTGGCCGGCCTGTTCTTCGTTGGATCTACCCCCACCCGCCAGAAGAAGTCCCTGTACGCCCTCATCGGCTGCTGGTCCTTCAGACTCTCAAGGCTGAACTTGGACCTGACCTCCGCTACAACCTCCTCCTTCGCCCTTTGGAGCGAAGGGTCGGACTCCGAGACCTTCACGTTTTCCATTGTGCAGTCCAGTACCTTCAGCCCTGGGAAGGCTTTTGCGACCGGCTCCTCTATATGTAGCATAATGATAAATTAGGGGTTCGGATACTTTTATCCGTTACATAGGAGGAGGATCGCATGTGATGATTCTCTACTTCGACGGCCTCTGCGCGCCGAAGAACCCCGGCGGGGTGGCGACCTATGGGTATGCCATATACGATGAAGATCGGAAGCTTCATGAGGAGTGCGGCGTTGTGGGCGCCGGAATGTTCGGCGACGATGCCTCGAACAACGTCGCTGAGTACAATGCGATGATACGCGGGATGGCGTACCTCCTCCACACGGGGTACAAAGGGCGGCTCACCGTCCGTGGGGACAGTCAGCTCACCATAAGGCAGATGAAAGGGGAGTACAAGGTGAGAGCGAAAAGGCTCGTCCCGCTGCACGAGAAGGCCGTGGCGTTGAAGGGGAAATTCGAGACGGTAACCTTTGAGTGGATCCCGAGGGAGGCGAACGGGGAGGCCGATCAGCTCAGCAGGAGGGCCTTCGAGGAGTTTCTCTCAAAGAACTACCGCGAGTATAAGGAGCACTACTCCAGAGCGCATAAAAAATGAGCAAGGGCGCCTTCCACAAATAGTACTTATTTTTTCACCTTGGAAAGGTTTAAAATAAACCATCAACCTAAGGGTTGCGTACCATGGTGTTGAGGATGAGGTTTGCTACCTTTGAGCACAAGAAACAGACCTTCCCCAGCGTAGTACACGGGGATCTGGTGATAAAGCTCAGCTCCTTCCTGTCTCTAAGGGGGTTGTACCTCTCCGGTTCAAGGGATCTGCTCCCGTTCATAGCGGGTGCCGACGAGGACACCCTCCGCCTCCTAAAGGAGGAGCTGGACTCATTCTCGCCAGCCACCCTCTCCAGCATGATTAAGGGCGGCGACGCCTTCAGGTTGAAGGATGTGCGCCTCAAGGCGCCCCTGCCGAGGCCGCCCGCGGTATTCTGCCTCGGCTTCAACTTTAGGTCGCACGCCCCTGAGCTGAAACGCCCAATACCCGAGGTGCCCGTAATCTTCATGAAGCCCTCTGCGTCCGTTGTGGGTCCCGACGAGGAGGTCGTGCTCCCGAAGGTAGCAAGCAGGGTGGACTACGAGGTCGAGCTCACCGTGGTCATGGGCAAGGGCGGTCGGTACATACCAAGGTCCGAGGCTTACAGGCGCATATTCGGCTACACGGTGCTGAACGACATAACAGCAAGGGACGTCCAGCAGAAGGACTTCTCCCTCTCGAGGCCGTGGCTGAGGTCCAAGGGGTTCGACACCTTCGCCCCGCTGGGTCCGTTCATAGTCACCCAGGACGAGGTCGGGGATCCAATGAACCTCGAGCTGAGCCTGAAGGTAAACGGCGAGATCAAGCAGAGGTCAAATACAAAGGAGATGATCTTCGATGTGCTGGCGATAGTGGAGTACATATCCTCCTTCACAACCCTTGAGCCTGGCTCGGTCATCGCCACGGGGACACCTGAGAAGATAGGGCAGCTCCACGACGGCGATGTGGTCGAGGCCTACGTAGAAAAGATAGGAACCTTGAGGAATAAGGCAGTACAGGAAAGCTAGTTTAGAGGTCTTCCCTTGAGAGTGAGAGCGAGGCGCCTAACGCTGGTTGCGCTGCTGGCGGCCGTATACACGGTCGTCAGTCTTCTGCCTGGGTTCCCCATTATAGGTGCCCCCGGTGCGGAGATTGATTTCGCTAGGTCGCTGGAGATGGGGTACGGTCTCGTGCTCGGTCCGGGTCTTGGGCCGGCAGCGTCCTTCTTGGGCGCCCTAGTGGGCAAGACTATCACCGGAGGAGGTGTAGGTCTCCTTTTCACGCCTCTTGCCGTAGTCTCCTCTCTGACGGCCGCAGCCATGGCGAAGAGGAGTCTCTTGAGGGTGAAGGGATGGATGGTATCCGCCCTGATCCTTGCACTTCTTCTGGCAGTGTGGTTTCTCCTACCGACTGGCCAGCAGGCGGCGATCTACGCCATGCCGCACACCGTAGGGCTCGCCCTAATCCTTCTGCTGAGAGGGAAGATCACGGACCTCCTCCTCAGTAGGGAGAAGGGGAAACTGACCATAGGCATCCTGCTCTCCAGCTATCCCTCGACAATGGCTGGACAGATGCTCGGCAACCTCATATTCATCCAGTTCTTCAGCCCCATCCCGGCATTCTTCGTCGGGATCCTTCCGGTGACCGTGGTGGAGAGGATGGTCATAACCGTGGTCGCCACCTTAATCGGCGCGCCACTGGTCATTGCCGTTAGGGGGGTGTTGCCAGAGATGACCAAGGGCAGCAGTCCCGATAGTTAGATCTCGACCTCCTTCCCTACGCCTCTCTTCAACGCCGCGGAGTATGCTGCCAGGGCGGTAGCGGCATCCTGCACCGCCAGACCCACAGACTTGAAGAAGGTCACCTCCTTATCGGAGGCACGACCCACCTTCGTTCCATTAACGATCTCCCCGATCTCCGCGTAGATGTCCCCTTCGGCTATCGCCCCCTCCTTGATGGGGATGATTATATCGCCAGCCTCCTTCAGGCATGCCTCGCGGGAGTCCACGACGATCTTCCCCCTCGCCCTTAGGATCGCGGGGGTGTCCACCTCCCTCGTCGTCGGGTAGTGGGAGCCGATTCCATTGATGTGCGTTCCATCCGCCAGCCAGCCTCCCTTCACCACAGGCTCCTTGGAGGTGGTCGCCGTGACTATGATGTCTGCTCTGCTCACAGCCTCTCTAGGATCCTTTGCCACGACAACGTCGGTCCCCAGCTCTCGGGACATGCTGGTGGCGTATCTCTTTGCGGCCTCCGGCAGCACATCGAAGACCCACGCCCTCCTTACCCCCCTAACCTCCACCAGCGCCTCCAGCTGCGTTCTTGCTTGAGTCCCGGCGCCGAATATGGCGGCTGTGGCCGCATCAGACCTTGCTAGGTACTTCGTTGCTACACCCGTGGCCGCGCCGGTCCTTATGGCTGTCAGCGCCGCTCCGTCGATGATCGCCAGCAGCCTCCCGCTCCTCGGGTCGTTCAGGAGGACCGTCCCATGGATAGTGGGCAGACCGCGCTTGACGTTATCGGGGTAGACCGAGACCTCTTTGATCACCAGGGCGTCTTTGCCCCTGATGTAGGCGGGCATGTAGAGCATGACCCCGCTGTACTCCTCTACATTTAGCGGTACCCTCTGAGGGATGATCACCTTTCCCTGCGCCATCATCCTGAAGCCCTCCTCCACTGCCTTTATGGCGTCGCGCATGAGAAGGGCGACCCTCAAGTCTGAACCGGAGAGCATGCGAACCAAAGTTATCACCACACCATGCTCTTCTAGGCATATATTTTTATAAATCCTTGTTTATCCTCCTCAACTGTGAGGGTTATTAATGGATTACGATGCCGTTGTCGTTGGTGCCGGCCCGGCAGGACTCATGGCAGCCAAGAGGATCGCAAAGAAGGGCTTCTCCGTACTGATCCTGGAGAAGGACAAGGATCTCGGGACGAGGACATGTGCGGAGGCCGTGTCCACCTCGGCGTTCAAGACCGCCGAGATCTCGCCGTCGCCGTCGCTCATATCCAACAACGTCGACGGTGCGTACGTCTACCCTCCAGATGAGGGGAAGGCGGTGAAGATCTATGGGGCGACGTACAAGGGCTACATCCTCAACAAGCCGCTCTTCCTCTGCGCCCTCGCCAGCGAGGCCGTCTCAGCAGGCTCTGACCTGCAGATGAGGAGCGAGGTAAAGAAGGTCGTGAGAAAGAGCGGCGAGGCTCGAGGCGTCGTCTACGAGCAGAAGGGCGAGACCAAGGAGGCATCCTTCAAGGTGCTCATCGGGGCCGACGGCGTCGGTTCGGTCGTCTCGAGGGAGTGCGGCTTCGGCACCGAGGGCTACGAGCTCATACCCACCATGCAGTACGTGATGGTCAACTGCAACATCCCAGAGAGGGGCATGATCCGCATCTACATGGGGAATGAGGTCGCCCCGCTTGGCTACGCCTGGGTCTTTGCCAAGAATGAGTATATGGCGAACGTCGGGATAGGGGTGAGGGGAAAACCCGCAAAACCTTACCTCGACAAGTTCGTGGCGAACCACCCGGACTTCTTCAAGAACGCCAAGGTCGTGAAGGAGGGCGGCGGAGGAGTTCCGGTTGGCGGGCAGCTGAAGGAGGTTGTTAAGGGCAATGTGGTGCTCTGCGGCGACTCCAGCGGTCAGGTCATCCCCATAACCGGGGGAGGCATACGCACCAGCATGGCTGCTGGGAGCATCGCAGGCGAGGCGGCCGCGGAGTCGCTGGGATCCAAGGACCTCTCCCTGCTGGAGGGATACCCGGCGAATTACAACAGGTACTGGGGATCGAGGATAAAACAGAGCCTCAGGGTGCTCAGGGCGCTGGAGAGGCTCAACGACGATGACCTCAACCTGCTTGGGGACATCCTGAATGGCGACGATGTGGTAGACCTCGCAAACGGCTTGGACGTGAAGAGGGTCGCCTTCAAACTCATGCGGCACCCGGTAGCCGCCGTAAAGATCGCATCAATACTGCTCTGAATCCGCCAACATGCTTTTTCCTTACGTTTCTTTGCGCCTGCACTTGAACCAGGCTCAAAGCGATTATTTGCCAATGACCTCTATGACTACTCTCCTGCCAGATCTCGGTCCATCGAGTTCAAGGAAGAAGACGCTCTGCCAGGTTCCCAGCACAGGTGAGCCGCCCCTCACAGGGATCGTGATGGACGGTCCGATGAACGCGCCTGCTAGATGTCCATCGGCGTTGTTATCTATCATGTTGTGTTCCCAGCCCTTGCCCGACGGATAGTCCTCCTTCACCTTCGTTATAATGTCGTTGATCAGCCCGCCCTCATTCTCATTGATTATTATTGCGCTCGTGGAGTGCATGGAGTGGAGGACGCATATGCCATCCGTAATCCCGCTCTCGGTGACCGCCCTCGAGACCTCGTGGGTGATATCCACGACCTCCTTCCTCGCCTCGGTGTTGATCCGCACATCCCTAAACCCAATCTTCAACATGCAACACCACATCTAACTTCCGCTTTCGAACTAAAAAACAGAGCGGCTTAATGGAGGATTAGAGATCGAGCATCTGCCGAGCCTCTCTTACAATGGCGATGAGGTCGTGCACCACCGCATCCAACAGCTCCTCGCCCTTCCTCCTTGTTGCCTTCCTTGCGTCTCCAGTTAAGGCTATACTGTACAGCTCCTCGTCAATCCTCTTGGAGTAAATTCTGAACTTGGGGTAGGTTACTTCGTGAACCTTTGCCCTCTTCATGTCTACACTGCCCTCAGATATGGCGAGCATGGTGCTCGTTTCGTCCTCCCCCGCGTGGCCTGGCGAGGTGAATATCTTGAGCTTCTCGGTGCCGAGCTCCTTCCACCAGTCCAGCACGACGACTGCGAGATCTGAACTACTCGATACCTCCCTGGCTGCCATGGATATGGGCGTGGTGTTCCCGCCGTGGCCGTTGACGACCACGAGGAGCCTCACGCCATTTCTGTGCGCCTCTACCATGATGCTGTAAACGTACCTGTAGAGCGCCTCGGAGTCTATGTCGAAGGTGCCCGGGAAACCCCTCACAGCCTTACAGGAGCCGTACCAGACCACTGGCAGGACGAGGCACTTAAGCAGCCCTCCAGCCCTCTCGGCTATGTGGGCTGGGATTGTCCCGTCGGTGCCCAGCGGAAGGTGTTCCCCATGCCTCTCCACACTCCCCACTGGTAACAGTGCGACGCTCTTATCCGCGCCGTCGAATCTCGAACCGGTGATATCCACTATCTTCATAATCCCACCGAGTTATCCTCTGTCGGTTCAGATTTTAGTCTTTGCGATCCTTGAGGCGCTGATAGATCGCCCTCAAGGCGCAGAAAAGAAATTATATCGCGCCTTACTGCGTATATCGTGAGGGCTTCTCATGTTAAAGGTCGGCATCGTTGGTAAAACCAATACCGGTAAGACCACATTATTCAACGCCGTAACCCTGCTGAACGCCGAGATCTCCAACTACCCGTTCACAACCAAGGTTCCCAACATCGGGGTGGGATACGCGAAGACCGCCTGCGTCTGCAGGGAGCTCGGCGTCAAGGACAACCCGCAGAACTCTGCCTGCATCGATGGATGGAGGTTCATACCCATAGAGGTGATCGACCTCCCCGGGCTCATAAAGGGCGCGTGGGAGGGGGCGGGGCTCGGGAACCAGTTCCTCTCGGTGGCCGCCCAGGCAGATGTCCTCCTCCACGTCGTGGACGCCTCGGGCGGCATCAACTCCAAGGGTGAGATCTGCGAGCCTGGGATGGGCTCGCCGCTCGCGGACTACTACGACACTGAGGAGGAGCTGATAAGGTGGTACATGAAGAACCTCATGGAGAACGCCGATCAGGTGCGGAGGCTCATGGAGGGCAAGAACATGGGCCTCGCCAAGGCCTTCTTCGAGATCTTGGCGGGCATAAAGGTCAAGGAGTGGCACATAAAGACAGCCCTGGAGAGGACCCGCCTCATAGGCATACCCTTCGAGGACTGGGAGGACGAGGACTTCAAGACCTTCGCCACCGAGATCAGGTACCTCTCCAAGCCGACGCTTATAGTCGCCAACAAGATGGACATGCCGGTGGCCGAGAAGAACTTCAAGGGGCTGCAGGAGACCTTCGGGGAGCGCTTCGTTGTTCCGTGCTCAGCGGACGTGGAGCTGATGCTCAGGAGGGCGGAGAAGGCAGGCACCATCTCCTACGTGCCCGGAGAGGAGGGCTTCCGCGTCAAGGACGAGTCGGGGCTGACGCCGAAGCAGAGGTGGGCCATAGACTACGTCCGCTCCAGGGTCTTCGACAAGTGGCTTAGGACCGGCGTGGATCAGGCGATCTCCGCATCCGTCTTCAAGCTCCTCATGATGAACGTGGTCTATCCTGTGGAGGACGCCAAGCGGTACTCCGACAGGAAGGGCAACGTCCTCCCCGACGCCTTCATGCTACCTCAGGGATCCACCCCCTTGGACCTGGCTTGGGCGATCCACTCGGACCTCGCGAACGGATTCATCTACGCCATAGACGCCACGAGCGGGCTCAGGCTCCCGAAGGACTATCTGCTCCACGACAGGGACATCATCAGCATAGCCTCGACGAGGAGGAGACCGAAGAAGAGCTAGATCGGCAGATACCATCGCATTTAGCGAGGGCGTTCACCCCACAAATATGGCGTTGTCCGACCAATCCTCTCGGATCTTCCCCTTCTCCATGTTCACCATGAAAATGTAGTTGTGGAATATCCTTATGGGGTCGCCGAGCCTTATGGTCTTCACATTTGTTATGGCATCCTCGCCGTGATTCTTCTTCAGAGAGGGAATTATCTTGGAGTTGAAGGCCTCGTTTATCTCCTCATCGCTCCGCCCCTCCACGAGCATTATCAGCGCGGTATGCCCGTCTATCTCGGCGATGTGTGACTCATAGATGTGGTCTGTGAAGATCGTCCTGACGTTCGGCTCCTCCTTTATCTCCTTTACGAGCCGGGACTGTGGGAAGCCGAGCTTGAACTCTATAATGTAGAGGTGCCTAGCCAAGAACCTCCCCGTCCCACCTCTGCCCATATTCACGTTCAGGTGGTAGCTGACTATCCCGTTCTCCTCAAGCGCCTTCCTCCTCCTGTTGACCGTCTTGACGGGCATACCGGTGAGTTTTGCGATCTGATTGTCGGAGATCGTGGGATCTCTGATGAGTCTCCTTAGAATTGCCCTATCCTTGTCATCGATCGAAAAGATCTGCCCTATTTTTTTGACCAATTATTGCACTTCTCCTATTTTTATGACCAATTCATATCACTCTATTTGTAGAAATGTATATAAATGTTTCACTTCAATATAATTACCACAAAAGTAAGCTTAGGAAAACGGCAGAAAAATGAAGAATCTCTTAGAAATGTGACATAATCTAGACATAAATTATTAAGAGGGGGTTAGGAAAATCTGCGGAATTGCAGGGGTAATGCTGGACGGAAAGGGCGAGGTCGGCAAACTGCTTATCGAGATGCTTGTGGGGCTCCAACACAGGGGGCTCGACTCTGCCGGCGTCGCGCTCTACAGGAGCGAGGTCCTTCCTGAGGAGGAGTACTTGATAAGGGTCTTCACGAAGGACATCGTGGGCGCCCTCAGCAAGGTATCCACCGCCATAGCGCAGACGGGAGGGGACATCAGAAACATCCAGATTAACACCATGAAGGGCCACGGCTTCGACACATACCTCGTGAAGGCGGAGCTGGGCAACCTCACGGGTATCGTGGAGGGCATAAACAGCACGGGCATCTCGAAGGTGCTCAGCCTTGGAAGGAAGATGGAGATATTAAAGGACACCACGACGGCGGAGGAGCTGAACAGGCGCTTTTGCGTCAGCAAGTTCTCTGGAAGCCACGGCATAGGGCACGTGAGGTTCTCCACCGAGAGCTGCGTGGATCTGCTCCACGCCCACCCCTTCCAATCCTTCAACTACCTAGATGTAGCACTGGTCCACAACGGGCAGATAACCAACTACTGGAGGTGCAGGGAGCGCATGGAGAGGAAGGGCGTCTGCTTCCAGACCGAGAACGACTCTGAACTGATCGTGCACTACCTGATCGGGAGGCTGAGGGAGGGCAACTGCCTGAGCGAGGCCCTTAAAACCTCGGTGGAGGATCTGGACGGGCCCTTCTCCTACATCATATCAACCGGGGAGGAGATCGGCATGGTCAGGGACAGGCTGGGGCTCAGACCCCTTGTAATCTTAGAGGGGAACGACATCCGGGCCGTGGCGTCCGAGGAGAACGCCCTGAGGATCGTGAGCAAGGCCGGAAAGATAAGGAATCTTGGACCTGGGGAGGTATTGTGTTGGGGAGCGAAATGAAGGCAATAGACGCCAGCAACATGGGCACGAGGGAGCTCAACAGGCTCCTGAGGGGGAGCCTCTCCACTGAGAGGGCTGTTATTGAGAACCCGAGGGGCATGCACAACATAGCGGCTGGTCTGGGGGGAAGGATGGACATCGAGGTGTCGGGATCGGTCGGCTACTTCGCCGGGACCATGATAGAAGGTGCTGAGCTGAGGATACGCGGAAATGCTGGCTGGTTCCTCGGGGACAACATGACCGCAGGTTCGATACTCGTCAGCGGGCACGCCGGGAACGGCGTTGGGCAGGGCATCTACGGCGGGACCATCGTAGTGAGGGAGGACGCCGGAGACAGGGTTGGTGCGCTCATGAAGAACGGCTCCATAATCATCGGCGGCGATACGGGGATAATGACCGGGCTCTACATGATGGGCGGTAAGGTTGTGGTGATGGGCAGGCTCGGGGATTATGCCGGCGAGTCCATGATCGGGGGGAGGATCTACTTCATGGGAAACGAGCCAACGCTGGGCAAGAACGCCAGAATCCAAGAGGCGGATAAACAGGAGGCGGCTCACGTCAACGATCTGGTCGCTGGTGTAGGTCTAAGGCTCCCGAGGTCCTCATTGAAGAAGATAGTCGCTGAGAACCCGCGCTACTTCGTCAAGGCGGCCAAGGGCGTCTGGGATGTGCGGAGGGAGAAGGCGCGGTACCGCGTCATTGTGGACCACGGTGCCTGCGCCGCGTGCGGGGTTTGCGAGTCGGTATGCCCACAGCAGGTATTCAAGAAGACCAAGGACTACTACGTTTCGCCGGTAAACGACCTGAAGTGCGTAGGGTGCGAGGTCTGCGTGGAGATGTGCAAGTCGAGGGCGCTTAGGATCTATCCCGTGCCTGAGGTGCCCAGGGCGACGTGGAGCAGGCAGGGCGAT